>Ga0126342_10014075_pt1 | contig 14140 bp, 10 predicted proteins | sample Cyp1metagenome_FD_92528 | JGI IMG/M metagenome (GOLD analysis project Ga0126342, IMG submission 92528) | Coral microbial communities from Lord Howe Island, Old Settlement Bay, Australia - Cyphastrea 1 metagenome | ecosystem: Host-associated > Invertebrates > Cnidaria > Coral ...
AATCGATGCCCAACACCCTTGCTTGTGAGGTCAGCGTTTGCCGAGGAAAACCCACCTGCAGAAGTTCAGCATGTTGAGCCTTTTGACGTGAAATGATCTTCAGCTTGGACATGTTCTCACGAATACCTCGGACGAAACAAAAACGACACGGGACGGCGACGCTTAAGAGTCGTGGTGGCTGCAATGGGGGTGTGGAAATGACTAACTTGAGCATCACCCCACAATTGTGAAGCTTTCCTTGCAGTACATCATATGAGGTCTTCTCTAAATTCCTTCTCCCGGATTCGGACGAAAATCACTCATTCATTCGCTGATTGATTCGTTGACTCACTGATTCATTGACTGATTGAATCATTGACTCATTGACTCACTGAAGCGTTGAACCATTGATTCGTTGATTCACTGATTCATTATCGTTGAACAATTGGGTCATTGATTCGTTACTGCTTCATCGATTCCTTGATTCATCGATCCCATGATTCGCTGATTCATTGGTGCACTGATTCATTGAAACACTGAATCATTGATGATTCATTGAATCATTATCCTTGATCCAATGACTCATTGATTCCTTGATTCAGTGATTCACTGCTTCATTAATTCGTTGGTTCATTGACTCACTGGGTCGTTCAACCATTGATTCGTTGATTCACTGACTCATTGCTTCACTGGCTCATTCAGTCGTTGAACCATTGATTCATTAATTTGTTGCTTCATTGTTTCATGGGCTCATTGAATTCATTCACCGCTTCAGTGGTTCATTGGTTCATCGGTTCATTGCTTCATTGCTTCATTGCTTCATTCATGCAGTTGTGCAGCGATTCTTTCATGTCATTTCATTGGCATCTCAACAACCGTTTGCTCCTTCGCTGATGCACCTCACAACTTCAACACCTTCAGGCTCTTCCTCACCAGGCTTTGCATTGTTGGCCTTGGCCTTGGCCTTGGCCATTCCTCTGCGCTGTTTTGGTGCCATCAGGAAGATGCCCGACAACGGGAGGCATTATCACCACCCCGGGGAAATGCCTCACCAGCCCTGGAGTACAGGGTACCGCAGCAGAAACGAAAGTGCAGCCCGAAAAGGCCAACACCAGTGCCACCTTCAGGTTCTGCTTCATGCCTGGCAGTTTCAATTTTTGGCATCCAAAAAATTTACTTTACTTGCCAACCAAGGCTTTTCTTTCCATGCTTACTATTCTCTGTTCCTTCTTTTCTGTCTTTTCTTTCTTGTTGTTCTTTTCAAGCTGTTCTGCTGTCTTTTCCTGTTTTGTCTTTTCTGTTGTCCATCGAATCCCTTGTCTGATTTTACAGCCACAAGCCACCAAGAAGAAGAAGGATGCAGAAGTTTCTGGCAGGAAGGGTTCTGGCTGCCTGGGAAGAAAAGGCAAGGACAGGAAGGCGAAGGAATTAAATGCAGAAAACGAGAAGAAAGAGTTGGTGTTTAAGGTGAACCACCACCAAGAAGAAGAAAGCAGAAAAGGAGAAGACAGGAGTTGGTGCTTTAAGGTGAAGCACCACCAAGAAGAAGAATGCAGAAAAGGAGAAGACAGGAGTTGGTGCTTTAAGGTGAACCACCACCAAGAAGAAGAATGCAGAAAAGCAGAAGACAGGAGTTGGTGCTTTAAGGTGAACCACCACCAAGAAGAAGAATGCAGAAAAGGAGAATACAGGAGTTGGTGCTTTAAGGTGAACCATCACCAAGAAGAAGAATGCATAAAAGGAGAAGACAGGAGTTGGTGCTTTAAGGTGAACCACCACCAAGAAGAAGAATGCAGAAAAGGAGAAGACAGGAGTTGGTGCTTTAAGGTGAACCACCACCAAGAAGAAGAAAGCAGAAAAGGGGAAGACAGGAGTTGGTGCTTTAAGGTGAACCACCACCAAGAAGAAGAAAGCAGAAAAGGAGAAGAAAGGAGTTTCCAGTTCTTGGTTTCGTATTTGTTTTTCATAGTGTTTGTTTTTTTTCTTCTTGTTTTTGTTGTTTTCTGGTTTGTTTTTTCTGTTTGCTCCAGTGTTATCCAAAAGTACCTGTAATTGCCTCTGAACTGGCTTTCAGTTGCTACCGTCTTGGCTTGCTGCCATTGTGACATGCAGCAAGCAGGCTTGTGAAGGAAACATGTCCTACTTCTGCCTGGGCCGGGTTGTTGTTGAACTGTTGGCTCCTTCACACGTGTTACGATTCTCTTCCCAGGTGGTATGCCCTGAGATTGATGTCATTGGAGTGGTTTCACCTTGCATTTTTTTGACCTACTGTACAAGGTCAGCCACGGTCTCTCTCAAAAAAGCTCATGTTTCCTGACGCTTGCACGCGGGTGCCTTCTCGCATGCGCCAGCCTGTGGCTCGCGAAACTGAGAGAAGTAGGGCCACTACGGCTTGCCCCGAAAATTATGCCAGATATAACATGCCAGATGGAACGTCAGATAAAAATGTGAGATAGAATAGCACAACTAGAATGCCACATAGAAAGCCAGATAGAATGACAGATAAAATGTCAGATAGAATGCCAGATCAAGTGCCAGAAAGAATGCCATACAAGATGTCAGATAGACTGTCAGAGAAAATGTCAGAATATATGTCCGAATGTTTGCAATGGTGGGGATCATGCGAAGAAAGTGATGTCTAAAACATGTTGAAACCCCATGAACCTTGCAGGATGGGCCCCCCCAGTTATAAGTTGGTTTATAAACCATTATAATCCCTATCAACTATAGTGATATCTACCATCAACCATAGAATTCAGCCACAAAAAAAAACCAACTGAACGCAATCGACTGGGGGCCCCATCCTCCATGAACCAACTGAAGGTATTCGGCTTATCCAGGTGACTCTCTGGATCCCAAATAACTTGAGGCATCCCCCGGCAGCAGACCCAAATATCATCTCAAGTTGGTTACCCTCTGGTAAACTAACATAGCTATTGAAAATGGCAATTTATAGTGGATTTACCCATTAAAAATTGTGATTTTCCATAGCTATGTTAGTTTACCAGAGGGTATAGTATGTAAAAAAGTTTGGGTCTGCCATATTCAATAGTTGCTTAAATATCTTCATAACTCATGGTCAGCCAAAAAAAGTGTTGCTATAGTTAACCAACAAATGCTGTTATATAGTCCCATCATATCCCCAATATTTCTTCGTTGAATCATTATTTTCGATGGTTAACACCGGCAACGGCCCATTATTTCACCACTAAATCATTCCGAAATGGGTTTGTCTGAAAATTGCGTACCCCTATGTCCTCTGGTTTACCCTCATTGTCCTATATAAATGGTCAGTTTATGGCTATCCCCCATTTTCAGACGCCCACAAATCACTACCTGGATGTGTATCCCACTTGGGATCCATCCGTGCTTTATAATACATATATAAATTATATATCCAATACAGAATAGGGGATATTCCATTAATGTAACCGGTGGTTTTTAACCCATTTACAATTTGTGGGGCCTGCACCCAAGTACCATATTAGAGCTATTCCAAATAGCCCGGTTAATTGGTATAGGGAGATTTTAACCTACCTGGATTACTGGGGATTACGAAGTAGGCCATAGTAGGGAAACCGTTTTTGCAGCAGTTTGAAAAACCCCACAACAGCAATAGTTTCTAGTTCTATATGGCAATTTTTGCAGATTATAAACCTATATACTATGAAAAATATGAAAATCCCATGAGATTTCCCGTGAAAATCCCTCTGATTCAGGAAGGTGCATGAGGTCAAACTTGTGGTCAATACGCGAGAAGACCTCCGCAATGGCCTCAGTGGCTTTTCAGGTCACGCGGGGTTCACCCCTGTCACAGAACGAGATTTTGCTGGCAGTTATGGTACCCTATGGTAAACAACATAACTATGGAAAATATGGTGAGTTATTGGAAAAATACGGAAAATATGGTGATTTATCGGGAGATACCCTCTGGTAAACGTTAACAAAAAAACTGATGGAAAATCACCATGCTATTAATGGGTAAATCCACTATTTCGACTGGGCCATTTTCAATAGCTATCTTAGTTTACCAGAGGGTATATAAATTGTATAGAAATTATTATGTAAATGGGCTGTAACAAAAATTACAGTAAATACATATCTAAATTCATTTACATACTGTTGATCCCCCCAAATAATTATGGTATATATGGTACATATTTTTCCAATCATCCCCTCGTTGGAAAGCCACGGGTTTGCCATCGCCTGAGCATCATTCAGCTCAGGATCCCCCAATTTCTAATCGACCACAAAGATCAGAACACTCGTTGTGGGAAAGTGTTTATGAAACAGGGCTTGGTAAATGTCTTAATTTATACATCGCCCACATATTGCAATATTTGGGGATATCATCTCCAACAGATAGTTGTTTTAGTGATGTGAACCATCCCCAAGCCATTGGACATTTACCAAACCCTGTTAAAGGGATATCTTCTTTTGCCAAGAACACCGTATCTTTCTTTATTCAAGGGGTTTGTCGAAAGTGGGGACCCAAAAGCCCCCAAATAACTGGCGTGTTGATTAAGACTTCCATGGAGGATCCCAAATTTGGAGAGACACCCAAGATGGCCCAAGATTCCTTCACATACATCATGTGTGACCAACAAGGCGTGGGCATGTCTCGATTCTTGCCGGAAAAATCTGGATCAGCACATCTTTGCCCCAAGTTTAATTGCGCTGATCCAGATTTGTGCTGCTCAAGATCCTCAAGTTTTGTTGGTTAAGTCATCGTTTTGGATGATTTAATGCCGATGTTTGCCGGGCTAAATCACATTCCTTGTTGGGAATTGGGGTGACGTCCAACCAAAGATCTGCTACAAGTGGGTAGCAATGATTTTGAGCCTAGTGCTGGGATCCATTTTGGGATCCAAAAAAATGTTGCATGGTAAATCCTATGGCTTTTCGCCTATTTTTTCCCATTGAAAATCTGATGAATTAAATTCTGATACCATTAAATTCTGATGAATATTGCTATTTACTGCGATTAACCATTATAATATTGCTATGATGAGTCTCAGTCCCCATTTTTTCCCATGGAAATTCCCGAAATCGGCAACCAGCTACCGTGGAATTGGAGATCATGCAGCAGGCGCGCATGACCTTGGCCAGATCGCCTCCCGGAACCACCTCGGAGCTGACATTTTCCCACGAGGTCACTAGATTTCCATGGGGAAAAACGTCATGATTCATCCATTTCAGTAGGAGGAAAATGTGGGATTTAGTAGGAAAAAATCTGCGTGAACCTGGGAAGTGCTGGTTTGATGATGATTTCACGAGTGACCTGGGATTCGCTCTGCGAAAATGCAGGTTGAAGCCCCAACAATTGCGATTGAAAGGATGTCAGCAATAAAAAAAGGTCAATGTCACCAGCCAAAAATGAGATTTGATCAGGAAAAACTCAGGATGAAACCAACACCACATGTGGGCTGAACCAAAAACAAACTGGATCTATTGATCTAAAATGGCTTACCGATAAGCACGTTGATTTCACCAGCAAATTGGGTATTTTAACCCGACAAAAAACCGGAATGAGGATGTAGGCCCGGAGAAATGAGCGATGGGACCGAGCGATTTGGGAATTCGAACAAAACTTAAAGTCAAGTGGTTGGACTGGATGGAAACATATCAGCAAAATCTGAAGTTTTATGACCAAGAATAAATAGAATAAATAGTGTATAACTGTATAATCAACCAAAAAGTGCTTTCGAATCAACCAACAATGGGGGTTGAAGCAAGAAAACAGGAGACTTTAGTAGCACTACGCATGGATTACCTAGCATATTGACGAATGACACCGAACTTTGGGATGATTGACCCATGCAGAATGGTTTAATTCTTTGATCGCCAGATTTGTTTAGTAAGACACATAAAGGGTATATAGTGATAACAACAATGCACAATAAGAACAACAATATTGGAGGATATATATATATATATAACCCTCTGGCAATCAAACGTGGCTAGCTGGAAAATCACCCATTTAGTAGCAGTTCGATGATTTTTCCCATTTAAATATCCATTACAGCCGGTTTCCCATGCACGAACCATTCCCTGCTTGCTGGCATCCGCCCATCAATGAAAAATCCACTTCCAATGGGATGGCAGCGAAGAAACGGGTGAAAACACCAACTAGATTCGAGAAAACTTCCCAAAGTTGCACATTTCCCAAACGGAAAAAAAAAGACAAACAGAACAAAAAAAAATGCCCCGGCACAGTAGGTGGCTCATAGTTGATGCCGCACTTGAAGCCAGTGGGGCACCAATCCACGAACTGGATGGTGCGCTTGGTCTTGATCGTGGCCACTGCCGCATTCACATCCTTTGGCACCACATCGCCTGGTGGAATGAACCAGTGATGAACGAGGGATCTTGGATTTACCATAGGATTTACCCTCTAAAGTGACAGATATGGAATAAAGCATCATCTATAGATCACTGTCCAAGGGAAACCATAGGAACCCTCTAAATTGACATAGTCACTGGATTGGTTGAAGGGAAAATCTACAGGAAACCATTGGTTTTTCCCCATCAAATATAGGGGTTCCTGTAAATTTTCCCTTAAACCAACCTATATCATGACATGGATACTGGAAAATCCATGAAAATCAATCATTTATAGATTGTTTTCCGAGGGAAACCAGAGCTTTCCATATCTATGTTAGTTTACCTCAGGGTGCCTATGGGGTGCCTCTACACTTGATACCTGGTTGCATGAACCTCTTAGATTGCTGGCTCAAATATGACAATCGTAACATCAAAGAGATAGGATACTGTATCGATTCTCTTCATTTAAATATTGGCATGCACTGTCCCCCGAGTGAAGGCAAGCGATAAAAAAAGAGCGCTCATACAAAACTGAAAAAACTGACATACATAGGGCTAGATCAAGACTTCCCAGGCACACATTGTCCGTGTCTGACGCTGGAACTGTGACCATCATCTCAATCCGATCTCCCCCACTATACATCCCCCGGCTATGGCTGGTTAATATATCTCAAAATGAAAATGGCCAAAAGTGAACCAATCAAGCATTCACCAGTGATTTTTACCCAGAGATGCACACTATCTTCACCCCAATCTTTGCTCATATACCCAGGTTTGATCGTTGAATCCCGATGTTTGTTGATGAAAGACCCGGTTTTAATAATTTTTGATGGTTAAATCATTGATAAGGTCATATGTGTTATGTTTGAATCTGCCTGTCTTTTTTTGATGACTAAATAAATCCCCGTTACCCCATTGTAGTGCTAAAAACATGCTAAAACACCCTAAAATTGGGGATGATTTACCCAACCTGTCTGCATCTGTCCACCAAGTGGCCACGATACATCATGCAGCAGGCCATGTATTTGCCATGACGCGGATCGCACTTCACCATCATGGAAGCTGGCTCGAAGACAGACATGGTGATCTCTGCCACAGAGAGCTGCTCATGATAGGCCTTCTCCTTGATCAGTTTGATCATTTCCCCCGAAAGGTGATACCCCCAATATTGAGGGTTAAAAAAAACAGCAGTCATTGGGGGGTAAAGTTTGGGGTGTTGGCTGCATCCTCAAGATGATATGTCTATTAAATTCTATTGTATGGATGACAGAGTATTCTTATGCAGATTTTTTCCTGGGGCTTGTACAAGTTGCAAATCTCCAACGCTGTTCTATTTGAAGGCGATTGCCCATGTCTGATTAAACAAAATCTTCAAATCATCTTCCCAAGTCTCGGCAGAGATCACTGGAGCATAGGAGGTCAACATGAAGTGGATGCGCGGATAAGGCACCAAATTCGTCTGGAACCTGAATTCCAATGGTCATGTGGATTCAGGTTCGAAGGCCATCGAGCGGCTATGACAGCCAGTTGAGGGCTGTGCAAAAATGCAGGGTCTAATCCCAAAATGGGACATGGCAATCATGATATGTCCCATGATAGTCAGAATTACCATCCCCATCAAACCCACAGCATCTTGTTGATATATAATATTCCGTTATTACATTCCCCCCATATATCTCCATTATATCTCCATCATATCCCCACTGTGGTTGGTTTATATACCACCCAAATAACCAATGAAATCGGAACCCCCGAAAATCGTGGTTGTAAGCCACATTTGGCTGATCAATGTCCCCACGTTTACCTAAATGAACATATACTGGTATAACCCATCAAAGCACCATCAACACATTCATTTTACAGGGTAAAACCCATGATCATCAGATTTTTCTGGTGTAGCCCATGAAATCACCACTGAATCCCTGTGGAAATCACCCTTTGGAGGTGTCCTAAAATAGAAATCATCCATTTTCATGGGGGATTTCTATGAAATAAACTATATAAAGCATCCATAATCACCATTGAATCTCCATGGAAATCGCCATTTTTTCTGACGAAATCCCTGAATTTTCCAAGCCATGGCCGTCCAGGAACTCGGTGATGTCCACGTTCAATGCTCCGTCGAAGCCTTGGACCGAGAATGACCGAGAGCTCGGGGATCAAAGCCACATGTATATATGTACGTATTATATATATATATATATATATCTCTCTATCTATATCTATATCTATATCTATATCTATATCTATATATGTGTGCGTGTATATATATATATATGTATATGTACGATATATACTATATATATACTGTATGTATATATATATTATATAAAGGGGTTGGTTCAATAAACCATAATGGTCCGTGGAAAAATCAACAGTACTACATATTTCATATGGGGGTTTCCATAGTCATCAAGGTACCCCAGTAGCTGGATGGTTTACAATGGAAAATCCATCTAGAAGTTGATGATTTAGGGGTACCCCCATTTCAGGAAACCTCCATATATAAAAAGGGGTTGGTTAATGATGGTTGATTCACATGGGATGTAGTTCATGAAAATGGATAAATCAATATTGGTTAAATAAACCATAATAGTCCATTTTAAGCAATCGTAGTCATTTTTTTGAAGTAAACAGTGGTTATTGGTTAATGACCACTTTAAGTGGGTTGACTAAGTAAACCATTTGAACCAATAGTCAATTTTCACCGAATAACCATGGCTGATATGATGGTTGATTATAAGTCATAGGGGTACCCCCAAATCATCCAAGTCATGGATGACCTGACTGAGTATTGAAACCAATGGTGACTTGGGGATCCACCATTTCAAGAAACCCACACATTAATATGGGATGTAGTTCAAAAAAGATGCTTGGTTAATGGTTGACTTGTGATTGTAATCCCTCCCCTTAATATCAAACACACCCGAGAAACCATAGTGTAATATGGGATGAAACTACATATTTGGGACCATATCGGGGGTGTTTAATATTAGGGGATGGGACTATAATTATAAAGATGGGATTTAAAGAATAACAATGGCTGATTACAACTAATAGATTGGGATTCATCTAAGGGGAATCTGATTATAATAGGATTTAAAAGGTGCATAGAACACATATCTGAGAATATATGTTGAAGCGAAAGCCTTAGATATAAATCTTTAGTTTGTGTTCATTTCAGGCGTTTATCAAACATATAAGAACCTATGTTTGCATGCTTGTGGCTCATGAACATCCATAATTACCAGCTGTTTTGATGTGAACAGATGGGTACCAGGATCCATATGATCCATAGCCATACGACTGAAGAATAAGCATCGTCTGATCATCTATCTGGGTGATATGATACAAATAACAATCATATGGGTATTATTTCTGCGAATTTAACACCACATTACACCAGTCACATGTACTTGTTTGATATTCTTCATATTTTAGATCAAGATCCTATATTTAGATATGTGTACTACTACTTTCGTTACATGTGTCTTTCTTAAAATGGTGGACCCTGACAATCCACCAAATTGGTCTATCTTGGCATGGGAAGCCACGATTAGTTCCCTACTGTTGATGCTTAAAAATCCCTGTTGTGAGGGTTGCATCCCAATAGTTCAAATTTTCAATTAGGTAAAAAGTAGGTACCCCTAAAATCGAGTTTTAATCCAGATCGATACCAAACTCTTACATCAATTCTTGACCAGGTATCCTAAACATGAGATACCAAAAATGCCTGAAATCTGCCGGGGGACTTAGAGACTTAGATTTTTGATCCCTACCATCCATACCCAAACAACGCCTTCATTGAGTTCCCAAGGAACGCAGGGACGCCGTGAGACTGGAGATGATTTGGGCGATCAACCTGAAGGGACTGGCGCGTCATGGTCATCCCAAAAAGACCATCCGGTGTCCTCAAACATGGCAATGGGAAATCAACTAAAAATAGCAATTTAAATAGGGAAAAAACACATAAAATGACATAAAACATCTATAACCGGTGGATTTTCCATTGCCATCTTGGCCATCACAAGTCTCTCTTAAGGGGATGATCATCACAAATGCGGGTGACCTATCCGTCGAACAGGTGCCCCAAATGCACTTGGGTGTGTGTCAAAATTTTAAACCTGAGGGGCCACAGGATACCACAGGTTTAAGTCTGTTTTTATCCATGCATTTACCCTCTGGTAAACATACAAAAAACTATTGAAAATGGCCCATTTATAGTTGATTTACCTAATTAAAACGGTGATGTTCCATAGTTATGTAAACGTTTACCAAAGGGTGTCCAATTATTGGGGTAACCAATTTTGACCCATATCCACTTTGAAATGACGAGTCCAACACATATTTACGGTGATGTAACCCACATCTTATAATCAATGTATAACCAAACCAACAAATATGAGCATCATCAAAACACGGGACGCAACCGAACCCACCTGTTCAAATTGGTGTAGGTTGGGCGTTCGATATCCAAGTTCCTGCGACAAATGTCGTAAAGTGCTTCATTGTCGTACATGATGGTCACGTCGGTGTGCTCCAACAGCGAATGCACGCACAACACCTGCGTGACATAGCGGCAATCTCTTCGCTTTCTCTCTCTCTCTCTCTTTCTTTCTCTTTTGTACATCTTTCTTTAAGTTTATATGTGAAAAAATGGACAGGCTGATGTATGGCGCGTGTGTTCGCATGCAGCACAAAAAAAAATGCACGCGACAAACAAACACATGCAAACACAAGTCTGCAGAATGAATTATCTCGGCACACATACATCCACCATACATGTGCATGCATATTTTTACATTAGATCACATATCGATGATTCTCATGGGTATCTGTGCGTGGATCCAACATCTGTCTTTGCAATTGCATGCACATGTTTTCACCTGGACTTCAGCTAAGATGCAGTGTTGTACGGTTCGACGACAGCCGTTGCTACTTGTGGGCAGCACCACACGGTGAAAGAGATCTTGCTCTTCTTTCCATAGTCCACCTGATATTTGCTTAAGATGGTCCCAGGCAAAAAAAAAAACTTATAGATTTTCTGGGTTTACCTTATAGATTCTCCAAATGATGTATTTACCTTATAGATTCCCCAAATGGTGGATCTGCCTTGGTAGATTGCCCATGGGCCCATGGGTTGACCAAATACAAACGAGTCGAAAATCACAGCAGCCCAAGCCGGATCCAGTGCCGCCACCCGCACGCGTTGTACACGCAGAAACCCTGCAATCCTTTCACAAAGGGGGACCCAAAACATGGCAACAAGAGGATCCCTTGCAAAATGAACACAAAGAAAAAAAAAACGCATATTATATGCGATTCGACTGAAAATTGGATACCCAAAAGTCCTATCATCATTTTCCATATTTAAAGGTTTGTTTTGGGTATCGCCCATTTTTAGACACACCCATAATGTTCGATTGACTGCAAACCCAGGTTCCAGTGCAGTTGTCAGCAAGTTTACGAATGCGATCCAGGACCAAATCAACAATCTCCTTGCCAATCGTATAGTGCCCGCGTGCAAAATTGTTGGCTGCGTCCTCTTTTCCGGAGATCAATTGTTCTGGATGAAAGAGCTGACGGTAAGTGCCAGTGCGCACCTCATCAACGACTGTGGGCTCCTGGCGGACGGGCGAGTATTTTGTTCCGCAACGCCCAATTTCGTCATGTTTTGGATGTTCTCAAAAAGTGTGGTACCCCCGGACGTAAATAATTTGAAACTGTTTATATGTATTAAATAGTGTTCCGAAAATTGATGAAGCTTTTCTGAACTTGATTCACCGTTTGCTTAAAATTGTTTAAGCTGATACCGGTACCACCATTGTATTCAAATGGTTGAAAACCGCATTTGTTCAAATGTTCTTGCAAATCCTGAAATTCTGTCAACAATTGCTTGGACTCTTGTATCAACCATTCGTCGAAAGTGTCTCATTGTAATATTGTCTCGGTGGTTTGAAAAAAAAACGCAATTTCTTAACCTGTCAAACGTGCACATCGGTTTTGCTGAAATATTTCTACAAACAACTGTTTTAACCTGGCACCATTGGAAGTAACGTGAAATTTCCTTGGGCCAAAATTGTCAATGATTTTTTTGCTGTCTCAATCCAAAACACAGGGCACGCATAAGGTTTAGTCTAACCATTCAACGCTTGATGACTGATAAAAACGTGGAAGAACTCGCAGAACAAGCGATCAATGTTTGCGCACACTACTGAACTGCAAATTGCGTATATCGTTGGTATTTGTGCAACCACTTGTTGTTTTTGTCGAAAAATTTTGGAACCAAACACAATCTTAAAAGAAAAAATCTTCAGACTATTCAAAACCGAGCACACGCACCAACTTTTTAACACATGTGGAGACAATGGCACAGGCATTTTTAATCTAAATTAAACGGTCCAGTTTTGCTCTTCACCAGAAGACTTTTGAAAACATTCAAACCACCTTCACGACCAGCCGACTTGGTCTTCCACTTGTCAGGTTGCTAACTCAAATGCGGGTGCTGCCATGTTTCTATCTGTCACCGTAAAATTTGAAGCATTGAACCAGAAAATTTGCGGGTCCCAGCAAGCCAATCGCAGTAATGGTACGAACCATACCTACCAGTAGTACCGCACAAGGCGGTGGCGAAAGTTTCGGAATAGGAAACCTATAGGAGAGCTTGGTTGTCGTGAATCACGGATGGCAGAGCGAATCCACTGATGGACTGAAAGGTGGTTGGAGTTGTGTTTTTGGGAGTGGTTACAATGATTACAGTGGTCACCTGGTCGGCCACCTCACCCACAACTGCTGGATGTAGTGTGGTGTAGTGCAGCTGTAGTTGTAGTTGTAGTGTAGTGGAGCTGTAGTTGTGTGTAGTGTAATTAGTGTAGTGTAGTTGCAGTTGCATGTGTGGTGGTGTAATGAGTATAGCGTAATGTAATGTAGGGTAGTGTAGTGAAGTGTAGTCTAGTGTAGTGTAGCGTAGTGTAAGGTAAAGTAGCGTAGTTGTAGTTGTAGCTGCAGCTGTAGTTGTAGTTAGTGTAGTGTAGCGTACTGTAATGTAGTGTAGTGTGGTGTGGTGTGGTGTAGTGTAATTGGTGTAGTGTAGTTGTAAATGTAGTTGTAGTTGTAGTTAGTGTAGTGTAGTGTAGTGTAGTGTAGTGTAGTGTAGTGTAGTGTAGTGTAGTGTAGTGTAGTGTAGTGTAGTGTAGTGTAGTGCCGTGCCGTGCCGTGCAGTGCAGTGCAGTGCAGTGTAGTGTAGTGTAGTGTAGTGTGGTGCAGTGCAGTGCAGTGCAGTGCAGTGCAGTGCAGTGCAGTGTAGTGTAGTGTAGTGTAATGTAATTAGTGTAGCGTAGTGTAGTGTAGTGTAGTGTAGTGTAATGCTGTGTAGTTGTGTAGCTGTGTAGTTGTGTAGTTGTGTAGTAGTTGTGGTTGTGGTTGTGGTTTGTGTAGTGTAGTGTAGTGTAGTGTAGTGGAGCGGGGTGGAGTGGAGTGGAGTGTAGTGTAGCGTAGTGACATGTAATTAGTGTAGTGTAGTTGTAGTTGTAGTTGTAGTGTAGCGTAGTGTTGCGGAGTGTGTAGTGTAGTGGTTGTAGTTGAAACTGCGACAACACCCTGACATTTTGCTCACTTGTGGCAAGATGCAGAACCCCTTGCGCCTGCCACGCGAAACGACATCTGAACGTCCAAAAGTGGTCCGAGACCGTCAGCTTTAACACTTTTGACTTGGAAATGTGCTTCGCGCCACAACAGTGTGCACTTTTTCAACATCTCAACTTCCAAAAGTTCTCCGAAGCTGACGTGCTTTGTACATGTTGACTTCGAAATGTGCTTCGCACCACAACGGCGTGCA
>Ga0126342_10014076_pt1 | contig 14139 bp, 13 predicted proteins | sample Cyp1metagenome_FD_92528 | JGI IMG/M metagenome (GOLD analysis project Ga0126342, IMG submission 92528) | Coral microbial communities from Lord Howe Island, Old Settlement Bay, Australia - Cyphastrea 1 metagenome | ecosystem: Host-associated > Invertebrates > Cnidaria > Coral ...
CTTCATCCATGTTTGCCGCTGCCATTTACTTTTCAATGATCTGACATAGGCCTAAAGCCATATGCTGCTACGCCTGCACCGGAAACAGCTGCTGCCGCTAGCTTTTGCAGCTGGATTTGTCAAATATACATATTGCAGATAATCAGAATCTAAGAAATGGGAATGAAACCAATCATTATTTGGAGGATTTTGGATGCTTGTAATATTATAGTCGTTTTTTTTCAACATAGTACTGAATCTCTATATATATAGACATACACATATATATATATATATATATATATGGATTGTTTATATCGCGATGAGATTTCAATGAGGGAAGTCTTCCATCCCCACATCCTGCTGAGGTTGGGCTCTGCTGGGGTGAAACGAGCAGCCGGCTGCTCAGCATGCTCAGCATGGGTGTTTCATCAATCTTTGGCTCCAGGGATGGTTGGATTCGGATGTGTCATGATAGTTGTGTTTGATTGTGTGTAGATTCACCACTCTTTTGCGGAACTGTAGCTTGTTGAAAAAAAATGTCGATTTTTTACATGCAGTCTCCACATGTTTGAGCAAAAAAATATGCTATGGCCCCTACGACGACTGTCCAGAAACGACAAAAATGTAGTCAGGATCCAGTCGAATTCTCCGTTTCGAAGTCTTTCAGAAAGAGTCTGGATTAACACCGTTGGAAACGGGCACTGAGAAAACACTTCCAGATTGCTTTCCCAGAAAGTGAATCCACCCCACACCACAGAGACTGACAGAACGGGGCAAAGCCAATGGCGGATTTGGTTTTCAATCCACGAAAAAAAAAAAAAATAACTCCAGGATGGAACCGAAAATACAGGATCCGTTTTCAAGAGACACATGAAATGCATGATGCACAATTTATGGCCTCATCATTCCCATTCCCCCGAAGTGGGATCATGATCCAGCTAGTACTGGCACCAGACAATGCTTGACTGGGTTGTGGACTGGGTTCAAGAGAACCTGGTATTCAAACATGCGAAAAACCTCTGGTAATCAGTCACATGTTTTACTGGAGAATCCATTACAGAACCTCACAAAGAGCCTTCAGAATCTCCATTTTTCATCATTTTTCCTGGCTCAAGAGTCAAGTTACCCTCTGGTAAACTAACATAACTATGGAAAATCACAATTTTTAATGGGTAAATCAACTATAAATGGCCATTTTCCATAGCTTTTTGTATGTTTACCAGAGGGTACCTATGATTCCTATGACCACCATATGGTGAATTTTCCACATCCGTTTGAAAAAAAGGGGCCCTATCTGGGCGCTTACTAAACGCCAGGACCAGGGCCCAGCTCCCTACGCAGAAACCTTGACGTCCATCTTCATGGCCATTGCCGACATCGTCCAGGAGACCCCCTTTGGTTGGTGCATTGGTGGATTCCTTACCAACAGGCTTAGTCAATAGGCTTAGTTAGTTGTCTTATATATATATACGTATATATGTATACATATATATATGTAGATACATATACTAGTTTCATTGATGGATTTCCTACCTGATGATTTTTATTTGTTTTTAAAGCCTCAACAATGGGCAGATTGATAAATGATGGTTGATGACTTTGGGGGTTAGTGCCCTGCCCCGTATATCCTGGAATGACAGGGCGCCGGCTTTTGACCACTGCTCTGGGATTTGTGGGCACCGATGATTGAGGAGTAGCTCCTTTTTCGCCATTTTGTGACAAAATTTGCAGTATTTTCCCCATGATTTCTGAATATATCCCCAAGATTTTCCCCTTCGTGTTTTGGTGCCAGAGGAACACCAGCAGGCCGTGGAGGAGGAGTTCGGCCCTGAAAATTTCGTGGTGGTGGTCCGTGGCCTACTGGATGAGGCGTGATGCTGGATTTGTTCGTTGGAAAGATGCTGAAAAATGGTAAGTCATGGTAAATCAACTATTTCATAGGTTAATGGGAAATATTTATGGTTAATGGTTAATGGTTAATGGATATTAATGGATATTAATGGATATTAATGGATATTAATGGATATTAATGGATACTAATGGATATTAATGGATATTAATGGTTAATGGCCATACAATGTGGTGCCCCCTAGATAGCTAAGTTGGTTTATAAACCTCAGAAAAACTGCAGTATAGGTACCATAAACCATAGGTATTGGAGTTATAAACCAACTTAGCTATCTAGGGGGCACCACATTGTAAATAATACAAGGTGGTGCCCCATACTTAGCTAAGTTGTTCGATAAGTAGGTGAATATGGGAAATCCACAATTTGCGAAATCTTTTGGGGATTATTTGAATTGGGGTGTAACAGTGTAGTTTGGCTTATTACCATGCAATTTAACATAGCTATGGAAAGTCAGAGGTAAATCATCGAACAAAACAAAATGGGCCAATTACCACAGCGTAATCAGTATACTATAACTGTCACAATAACCCCCAGAAGGTAGGATATAATCCCTATAGCTAACAAGTATATATCCACTTACAACTAGACATTTCACCAAATGAGACTAATGGTAATGATATCATGTAGTAGCAATAGTAGTAAAATAAGTGCAATATGTTCAATCTATGTACATATTTTGGTATATAGCTAGACATTAGGTTCTGAGAATCATGGTAAGAATGGCAGTAATATTGTCAATAATGGTAATGATTCATTAGGTAATTGGTTTCTAATGCATATTCAGCTTACACAAGGGAAACGTCAAAGTGGGAACAATAATGAAATAATCGAGAAATGCAACCCAAATATGGAAATAATCGCGAAACAAGAGGAAAAATCCAACAGGAAATGTATAGAAATATATAATAATACACAATACGGCAAACATGAGGAAATAATGAGGACATAATGAAGAAAGAATAGGGAAATAATAGTGACATAATAGATAAATAAAAAGGAAATAATACGGACACAAAAGGGGAAACAATTGGGAACTAATGGGGACATACATAATAGGGAAATAATAGGGAATAATAGGGACATAAAAGGACATAATATGAAATTAATAGAACCATGATAAGGACATAATGGGTACATAATAGGGAAACAATAGGGACATAATAGGAAACTAATAGGGAAATTATAGGGAAATAATGGTGAAACAATATGGAAATAATAGAGAAGTGATAGGGAACATGATAGGGAAATTTCAGGGACATAATAGGGACATAATAAGGAAATAATGGGGAACTACTAGGACATTAAGAGGGAAATAATAGGGACATCATAGGGAAATAATGGGGGGACTATTGGAACCCCAGTGATTATCCCAGTATCAATGGAAGCTCATGGAATCAATGAAAACTAACCAATTATCAATCCCATAATCAATTTATTATCAATTATTTCTTTTCAATTGTTTGTTAATAATCAATAGTATCAATGGAATGATGCATGGACACCAATCATTCATCCCATTTGCAATTGTGCAGCAATGGAAACTAGTTTTTTATGGAATCAATGGAACATTCTTATTAGTGAAACTAATTATGAGTCAAAGTGTTTCTTTTGCTGGTATTTACCCTCTCCTCTGGTAAACGTTTACAAAAAACTATGGAAAGATCCACCATTTTCAATGGGTAAATCCACTATTTCTATGGTCATTTTCAATAGCTGTTTGTATGTTTACCAGGCCGGGTATCCCAATATAACCATCATTAACCATTATTTTTTAAACCATTATTAACCATTCATCATCATCATTAACCATCATTAACCATCATTATCCTTCAAATGCCAAGTGTTTTGATCGATTGCTGTGACCCTGCTGTGACCTGGTCTTTTTACGACCAGATGCACAAACGATGGAGTCGAAACATGCTTTTGAAACATGTGGTGACTTCAGCAGTCGACTGTATCATTATGATGACGTTGTTGTTGTTGTTGTTGATGATGATGATGATGATTGTAATTACTATTATGATGATGATGATGATTCTTACTATTTTGCTAGTCATTCTAATTCTAATAACAATGATATATATATATATATACATATATATATATACATACATATATATATATATATATATACATATATATATATATATAAATATATATATATATATATATACATATATATATATACATATATATATAATTTGAACTAATCTGGCCCTTGTGGATCATTTCTTACGTTTTGGATATTTTTGGCTAGACACATCATCAAATCCTGACAGTAACAATGATAGGACTACTACTACTACTACTACTACTACCGCCACCAGCACTAACTACGACTCACTAGTAACAATAGCTGATAATAATGGTGATACTATGGAATAGTAGTAGTATTGACAATGGTAGGTATATTATATTAAGTCTATGTATACAAACAATAGCTGATTGAGTAAATCACTGCAAATCAGTAATTTTTTTGCAGTTTATTCTGCGCTGGGAGAGCCATTGAACAACGGTCAGCACCAGAATTCTCCAAATTGAAAGTAAACATCCTCACGTGACATCACACATTCTGTTCATTATATTAGACATGTTTGGGATGTTCGTGACAGGTACAAAGTTTTGATGGAAAGGTATCTACAGCATGAAAAATTGTCAACCATTTGTTTTGGCAAAATCAACACATGCAACTGTGGAGGTTTGCGATTCATTCCTTCATGCATGTCTCAAAATTGGAAGCGATATCAACGTCTCTACAGCAACAATCCATTTTTCAATATCTACTTGTATAGATCTTTGAGAATGAAACCTTAGAATTACATAGATCTTTGAGAATAAAACCTTAGAATCGATTTCTGGTTTCAATTTTGATTGACATGGTTTCTATTTCCATTCAACATGTTTCAAATTTCAGGTTTCGATTTTCCCCAAAAAACAATCCATTTTGCAAAGTCGGAAATGCTCCTGGCGGCCACAGATTTTTGCTTAACCCCCAGGCAGATGTGCAGGGCATCAAGGTCATCGACAAATTTGCCAAGGACAACGCCAAGGTGCCAGTAGCGGCAAGGTATCTCCATTTTGGGCAGGAAATCCCTTGGTTGGTGGAAGTTGGTTTATAAACCCAATTAACTAGTTCGTTATATCTGCCATAAACCATAGTGAAATGGGACTTATGTTCACCAACTGAACGCTAACGAACTGGGGCACCACCTTGTAGTATTTCGAAGATTTATGTTAATGGGATCTAATCGGTGTCATATTGGTAGATACATTCACAATCATTCATATACTTTGAGGCAAAATGACAGCAGTGGTTCATTCTTTTGTGGCGTTTTTTGCGCAGTTTGGGTGAAACCTCAGCCACTTGCCGCAGCCACTCCGTTGCCCCTTCCGCAAGGTCTTTGCTTCCCAAAGTGGCTGCGAGATCCGCGACGTTGGCGCAGTCCTGGAGGAGATGCAGCGAGATGCACGTGGGGTTCAACGGTGATGTGAGTATTGTTATTCATAGTGGTTAGTACCCCTGGTAAATTAACATGGAAACTAGTCTTCCCAACCCCTATCTGCCAGGGTCTATGTTAATTTACTGCAGGGTACCTCTAAATGTTATTAATAATGTAGTACAGGATGGGGCAGTCGAGCTCGCGTTCAGTTGCCTGAAAAAAAGTGGCTGAATTCTATGGTTTATGGTAGATACAACGAACTAGTTGATGGATGTTTTTATGAGGTTTAGAAACCAACTTTGAGGGGCACCATCCTGTGACCAGAGATTTTGGTCGTCTTTCAGGTTCAGATGGGATTACCCTCTGGTAATGACTAACATAGCTATTGAAAATGACCATTTATAGTGGATTTACCCATTGAAAATTGTCATTTTCCATAGTTATGTTAGTTTACCAGAGGGTATATATTTATTGCGAACTTTCACTTGATGTTTGGTTCAGATCAAGGGGGAGAAATTTGACGTTCCTGCTTTCACCTGAAGCGCTATCATGAATTCCAAGCTGCACGTACTCGTCAGCAAAAATTATTCTTTCTCGGGATACTCTGATTTGCAGAGTGTTAATTACCCTCTGGTAAACTAACGTAACCATGGAACATCACCATTTTTAATGGGAAAATCCACTATTAATGGTCATTTTCAATAGCTATGTTAAATTACCAGAGGGTAATTATCAGTTTCCATGCTTCGCCGTATGTTTAAGTTGCCACTTTGGAATCGACAACTTGCTTAGGCGTAGACTACGTAGACGCTTTGATGCATGAAACATTTTCTTTTGACTTTACGCATTCCATGCAACAAGCATTCCTTGTCAAGACATTGTAGGAACCTCTTTCGGCCCAAAAAGTAATTACAGGACACCTCATTATTTGATATCAGTTTGAAAAGGAGGCATCCCTGACTGTCCGACTGGAGGAAACGGCTATGATCACCCAGCGCGTCCAGCCAAAAGCTTAGCCAGGGCTCGAATGGCGGTGGTTGGGATCTGAACTTGTATCTTCAATTTACATCATAGCTATTGAAAATGACCATAGAAATAGTGAGTTTCCCATTAAAAATTGTGATTTTCCATAGTAAAATGCTAGTTTACCAGAGGGTAGGATCTTGGATTCTGCGTTTGCCTGTCAAACTTTGGGTTCGCATTGCCTGTTGAGTGGCTGCCGTTTAGTATGAAGGCATTGCACAATTTGTCATTGGCTCATCATTTTTGTTGGGGCAGTTGATGCCGGGGCAGAATTTTGCACAAAGATGTCATTATGTTGCTTGTCCCGCCATGACATGAATGGTTTAGTCGTGAGCACATTTTTTGTAGAGAATTTTACAGGGAAATTTAGCCTCCAGCTGGCACGGGTATTTTTTAAGGCATTAAATGAAGGCTGCGAAAAGCATAGGTGGCAAAACCAAGGACCCAATGATCTTGAAAAGGATATGTTTGAATGTCCTACAGAAAAAGTTGAGTTAGCCACAGAAACGCAGCTATCAAAATCAAAGTGTTTCAGGAGAACACGCTGATAGTTTTCATGCATTGCATGTCAAGAATACATTTATCTGGTTGGTGGTTTGGAACATGACTTTTATTTTTCCATTCAGTTGGGAATGTCATAACCCCAACTGACGAACTCATATTTTTCAGAGGGGTAGGTCAACCACCAACCAGTGATGATAGCTAGGATTCTGAGTTGCCAATGCCATGCCAAGTTTGGCGATTCCTCTGGTTACAACTTGCCAAAACGAAACCCGAACTCTGTGAGAAACTCAGCCCCGAAAAAACGTATGTAGTGAATTGGGATCCGGCGATGAGCCGACTGGTATAGTGGGATGCTGTGTCTCCTGCTGTCGAGGCAATTCAACGCTTACATTTGCGGTGTTGCGTCTGAGACCCGGTGTTCAGAAACGCGTGGTGGCTGTTACAACGATTTTTCTGGCAACAATATGGGGGTTTCCATAAATGGGGGATTCCCAAAATTGTTGGTTTATTCCACATCTCAATCTATTTCATGGATGATTTAGAGGTACCCCCCATTTGAGGAAACCTCACCAAAATTATTATTTTGCTGTATCCTGAATGCCGCTGCGGAATGTTTGGGTGATTTGGGGCCACTGTCGAATTGTTTTTCGTTTGGGAGACACCCGATTTCCAACGGATCCGTTGCGGAGGAATTGGTGCATTGCTTCCTTTGTTCCGAATTCAAAAGGTGTTTTGCTGTTGCTTAGAACTGATGTCCGAAAGCTGTTCTGTTGGGCCTTCGCACGCCACGCCTGGATCACCTGACGGCCGGTGGGAGATGACTACGACTTGGGCGAATCAAGGCCGTGGTTTTTCGGGGGAAGATTTTTCTAAGTGTGAACTCATAGGACAATTCCATGACATATCCCCTATCTGTTCCCCAAATCCCTACATGAAATCCCTGTTTTGAATCTTTTGAATCACGGTTGCCCGAGGCACAGTGTGGTCGAGATGATCCAGGACACTACGGATTTTGTGAAGACTCTGTGCTGCCAGCGGAATTTAGTTGGTGAAGCGGGGATATCTCAAACAGGGCTGGTTGGTGGTTTGGAACATGACTTTTATGACTTTCCATATATTGGGAATTTCATAATCCCAACTGACGAACTCATATTTTTCAGAGGGCTTGGTCAACCACCAAACAGAGGGATTTGAATCGGGGAAATGATGATAAGGCGTCAAACCTTTGGAGGTACCCTCTTTTCAAACAGACAAAAAAATGCTGCCTTGAACTACTAGTTAGTTGTGGGAAGTCTTTATTGCTACGCTGATGTGGGGAGAAGGGCGTTTTCGTAATTTAACTTCCCCAATGAACAGAATCCACAATTTTTTTTGGTTTCTGCCTTTCATGGTTTTTCAGCGGATTTAAGATACAATGGACTCAATTCAATTGGGTCTCAAAATTTAGGGTACCCAAGAATGTGATATGTCTTTCCACATCAGGCTTGGGAAAGGCGTGGGGTCCAAAAACGCTTGAAGACACTACAAGCCAAAGGCAGAAGTTGCTGGAATATACCCGAAGCCGTTAGTTTTTTAAGTTTTCGCCGCTGCATGCCCACGGTTTCATTCTCGTGCCAATTGGCAAGAAACCATGGCGGAGAAAAAAATCGAGGTATTCCATTCATTTTTGGACCAACCCAAATAACACTATTCATTGCTTAAATCCCTATTGATGATCATTCCCAGAGGATCCATGGCGCTGGAATATTTACCTACATTGACCCCTAAAGTAATTTTCCAAATAATCCCAACTGGTTGGTAAATATTCCAGCACCATGGATCCTTAGGGATTGAAGAACAATTTTGTCCCGTTTCTTGATGTTTAAGTCGGCATTAGTTACCACTTTCTATGATCAAACCATCCACTTTTTTTCCATTTTTGATGGTTAAGGAACCTATTTTCACCATGATTTTTCTGAATAAATCCCTAAATCTGCATATCATTTTCCCATATTTTTTGACAATTTTTGATGCTTAAACCAGCATAACTTCCGAAACTCCACTGGACCTTGTTGGCGCCTTTCTATCAAAGCCAGGCCTGTGGGACATAATCCCACGGACGGTCTCCCTGTTGACACAAAGTTGTTACACAGGTAAGACGGTTGCGGTTGCGTCGCTGTTCGGATGGTGGGAGTCGCCCCTATCAGTCAGGGGCTGTAACTTTTTTGTGGGCAAAAACATCCCTTCAACATGGTTTCAACGGGATTTCACGAGATTTCATGGGATTTCATGGGGATTCAGATATAGCGAACTATTGGATGAAGGAATTTATATTTAAATTACAGTATGTCTGGATTGCCAGAGCATGGGATGGATGACCATAAAACATGTGAATTTCGGATGATTGTTACTGTAATCCCTGGTGAATTAATTCGGGGGCTTACCCCCAATAACACGAGAATCTGCGTCCAAATTGCTGGGCTCTGTTGAAGGAACAGGGAAACCATGGATTCACGGGCGGTGTGCATGAAACATACTTCTGTGATAATGGCATAGGGGTGAGTTGCACTTGACTATTTGCTGGCTAGACGGGAAGTCAATGAATTGTTACCCTCTGGTAAACAACCATCGCTATTGAAAATGGCCATGTATAGTGGATTTTCCCATTCAAAATGGTGGATCTTTCCAGTTCGTTTTTTGTTAACGTTTACCAGGCCGGGTAACCCTGATTTTTCTAGTCATATGGCAGCAATTTCAAGGCCCCAAAAGGTGAATCTTGGGCCCAATCCCTTGGTTCCACCCTGGGCGTTTTTTGTTCTCAAAGCTGTCCCTGAAAAAAGTGAATGTTTCTCCAAAAATCGAATACTTACCCCCAAAATCCGCATTTTCCCAACTAAAAGACCCATATTTATCCATATTTAAGATCAACCGATTTCCATCCTTTATTGGTTAAACAACTGTTTTTCATGGAAAAACAATCGATTTAGGAGAATGAAATTCTGTTTTTAGGCTATACCTATACATCATACACCTGTGAATTGTGGTCTTTTTTTGTTGAAACCACAACTTCGCCTTGCGCAGGGTGCAAGAGCTCGTGTCTTCCTACGTCTTGGCAGGGATCCCCGATGAGTGGAAGTTCGGGAACAAATTGAGAGCCAGCCTACTTGGTGGCGAACTACCAACCGAATCGTTTTTGTGGGTTAGTTCACCCCAGTGATTTACATGGGATTTTTGTAGGGTTAATCCACTTATAATTGGGCTGAACTAAGCCACTTACGATTCGTGGGTAGTGAGCCACCAAGTAGACATGATGGACCCTCAGTTAGATACACCAGCAGAAGTGTCCCACATGTCACTGGGGTATCTTGGGTTTGCAAGTATGCTAACCAGCTTCACAACCATGGTACCAAGCCAGCGATATACATGGGACATCCGGAGTTGGATCTAGCTTGCAATCCAATTATTCACTGCGATGCACGTGCCAAAACTGCGTAGACGTACATTTATACATACAAATTATCCGTATAACTATCCATACTTGCCATAACCAGTCATTATCAGTACCCTCTTTGTCAATTTAAGACTTTGCGAACATGAAAATAGCAATCACATAAGAGGTAAATCACCTAACTCAATGGTCAATTTCCCATAGCAAACAGTCAAATTGCCAGAGGATACAATGATTTATCCAGATTATTAATATTTCTCATGAGATTCCCACTAAAATTCCATTCATATCCCAAAGAAAAACCCATTTGTGATGGTTAAATCCCACGTTTCCATCATCAGTTCCCACAACTCCAGTTGTGGCTGCACAAATAAGGTGGAACAAAACTTCCTCCTGCAGTCTGTAGAGAAAGCGGTGACCGAAACTGATTGCACAACGCTCAGTGGGAATATTTGGTGAGTTTGGTGCCTGGGAATAATCGGAAAACCAATCAATCCACTGGTTACAGTAACTATCATTTTGGTTTCTGGATTTTTTGGAAAATGTTTTTTGGGAGATTGTTGGGGGAAATAGTGGTTTTGCCGTTGGTCAAAATCACCGAGTCGTTTGCAGATTTGACGTCTCCCAATGCACATGATTTACTGCTCATATCCCAACAGTAGATTCATCTTCCACTGCTACAAAATGTCGCATTTTTTTTCCTGAAGTCCCATTTGTTTTTCGGTCGACTCCAGTCATGTTGCTTCACTCCCCCATTTCCCTAGAAGCTTTGACGCCTCATTTCTCGTTTCACCCTGCACTTGGCTCATTTTCTGGTAGATTTCTCTTCAAATCACCCAGTTTTCCAACAATTTTGCACCGTTTCCCCCCATGACATGCAAGATACCATTGACCCCAGCAGTGTTCAACACAACCTGCTGGTTGATACTTCGGTGTTATACCACCCAATTTTGGAATATCATCATCCATAGTGGGACTCCCGTTCTTAACCAACCAGTATTTCATGTGAGATTTCAGAAAATCCAGAAACATCCACCATCTTGTTGGTGATATTCGCGTGAAACATCCGACAACCAAAAATCCAGTGTCCGATCCCGATGATTCCTGGGTTCATCTGGGTTCACAGAACCGCAATTGAGGTCTTGATCCCTCAGAGCCGGATGTCATGACCACCACTATGATCGATGAGTCCTTCTTCATCATGTGTGGCTGCTGAGCCGGCAGATGGGTTTGGTACCCGAAAACTACGGGGTCTGACCCAAAATTTGATGGTTTGTCATATTTGTCATCTCCCACAGCCTATTTTCACACAAGCTGCGATGGATTCCCCGAGGTGCTGTTTCAGAAAAAAACTGTGGTTCTGGGGTGCAGCCCTTCTGACCGAAAAAAGTGTGACGTGCAGATCCAAAGAGCAATGATTCCGCCAATGGTTTGATTGTGCTTAACCATGCTATGGATGAAGAGTTGGATATATTTTTATGCATCCTTCGTTGGAGGTTATTGAAATCACCGCTTTGGCTGTAGCCGTGATCTGCCTCTTTCCTGTCAAGACGACTTGCTCTGAGAATGTGGGATAGGACCCACCTGTTTTTGATGCCTTTTTTTGGGGGAAAATGATGGTTTCCATGCAATCATCAATTTTGATAGGAAACTTGATGGAAAATGATGTATGATTTTAGGGGAAAATTGATGGAACATAGGGCTACCCCCAGTCATCTTCCATTTTTGATTGGGATTTTCCATGAAATCAACCATCCAGCGATAAAGGGGTACCCCCATGACTATGGAAACCTCCAAATGATGATTGACCAGTGAAGTTCAGGGTACCCTATTTTCCTGAGGCAGGAGTCGCTGATGAGATCTGTGACGACTTGTTGGGGGCCCAACAGGGGCCTTGTTGGGGCCGGATTTTCCACAGATTTCTCAGGGATGAAGACCCCATGGAAAAAGCGGGTAGTTTGATGTGAACTGTGTATGGGGTACCCTCTGGTAAACTAACATAACTATGGAAAATCACCATTCTGAATAGGTAAATCCACTATAAATGGCCATTTTCAATAGCTATGTTAAATTACCAGAGGGTATCAGGACTTTGACCCATAGCTATACGATGGAATGTTGGGATGGTGTGCCATGAGGATCCTAGTTGCCAGCCTTCCTACCACACATGGTCATTTCTTACATGAACCAAGGGTGCCTCATGTAAGTCATGGCAATCCCCGGAAGCTCTGTTAAAGTTGCCTTGTGTGCAAGTGTGTAAATCTTCGATTTATTGACGGCAGCAATAATCCTTGAGGAGTTTCATGTGTTTTGTGTGTTGGAGCTCTGAGCTATTAACGTCTACGCAGCACAGGTGATACCAGCCGTCGCGAAAACGCGGCAGCTGAGGCGATATCAACGCGGTTTGCGCGGCCCTGCCGGCAAGATGTTGATTGGAGTCTTCTGCTGTTTTTTTTGGGCGCCAAAACATAGCAAAACATAGAATCCACCGCTGGGAAATCCACCCACTTTTGATGTCTATCTGAAGATGGGACATCAAACTTTTTTTGGGTGACTTTCCAGCAAACCATCTTTGATTAGGGTAAGAATAAAACCTGCCGTGTTTTTCAGCAACTGGGGGTTGTTCAAAACCCTAAACCCAAGTGGGGTTTGTTTGTGAAAATCCACACCCAGGATTTTCACATCCTGCTGATGTGTTTGTTCTGGTTCTACTGGTTCCGGCAAAGGTCTCCTAAGTGCTGGCCGTGCTGCGGATATTTTGGGATATGTTGGTAGATTCTGGCCCATAAATAGTACGTATGCAGTTATGCAGTTGTATTGGGGATACTTGATATTGGTATGGATCAATACCTATTAATACCATTTTTAGGGGAATGAACATCCATTTACCAGCTATTTTGATGTTCACCAGGGGTACAAGGTTTTGACACACTGCCATATTTTATCTGATCACGATGATCACAATAGCTTCATCATCAGGGGGTTGATGACCACTGGATCCGGCACAACCCGGGACCATCTTCGGCGCCAGGTTGTGAACAATGTCAATGCAGCGATTGTGGGTGAGCTGCGGCAGGCGCTCAAAGTTCACAACGTTGTAGGTGGAGAGGCTACTGTTTGAGGAGGATCAATTCAACATCTTAACGTCTTTATTATGTATCCAGTTTCCTCCAAATGTACCCTCTGGTAAACTAACATAGCTATTGAAAATCACTATCTTTAATAGGTAAATCAACTATAAATGGGCCATTTTCCATAGCTATGTAACAAATTACCAGAGGGTATCTGGAGTGTTGGGAGCCCTGAGATTGTCACCATGAATTTCCCATATGAACTCCCCATCCAAATCTCCGCGATCTCCGCACCGCGAAACGCGGCGCAGGCGCTCACCAGCAATCTGGCCGAGAGCCGACGTGTCTACAGCAACTGGCTGTCACATCCGAAAAACCTGGTGGGGTCACCTTGGGGTCACGGCTGAGTTTCGACCGATTTTGTGTACGACCTAGGGTAAACACTAACACAGATATTTCGAACACAACCCATGGGTTTTCAATTCGGAAACTCATCTGTAAATCATTTGCAAATGGTAGGCTGCTCTAATGATCTTTAATGAGTTGCATTTTTTTCACTTCCCAGGAGGCTATCTTGGGGGCGATCTCCACCTTGGACCGACTAAATCAGGCTGCCAGGTTTTTCCGTCTATCTCAAAATAACGCCATCCAATCCCTTTTCTGTCTTGCTCATGCGTTGCATACTGGAATTCCCAGGTGTGTCGTTTTTTTTTTTTTTTTTGGTCTACTTCCATCTTGCCAGCAGGGGTTGAAAAAATCATGTTTAATATATGGAAGTAGATC
>Ga0126342_10014077_pt1 | contig 14138 bp, 12 predicted proteins | sample Cyp1metagenome_FD_92528 | JGI IMG/M metagenome (GOLD analysis project Ga0126342, IMG submission 92528) | Coral microbial communities from Lord Howe Island, Old Settlement Bay, Australia - Cyphastrea 1 metagenome | ecosystem: Host-associated > Invertebrates > Cnidaria > Coral ...
AAATCATTATAAATCATTATAAATCATTATAAACGATTATAAATCATTATAAATCATTGTAAATCATTATAAATCTATATAAATCATTGTAAATCTATGATGCCGAAGCCGGTGTTTGGTGTTGTTTCTCCCTGCGAAGATTCCCTTGGGCAGCGTAGGAATAATTTGACAATTTGCTCCTTTGCCTGCCGCTCCCAGCCTGGTGCCCAAACAATTTCCTGAAAGGGGCTGATGCACCCATTGCATGTGAGGAGCACGACGTCATATGTTTGTTAATTCCCTTCGACCCTCCTTGAATTCAAACCCTGAAATAGGAAATTCGACCTACGACCCCTTAAATATAGTAACTTGGCCAGATTTTATGAGATTGGTTAATAAAGCCATTCATAATGGCTATTAATTATGACGGTGATGATGATGGTGAATAATTATGTTAGTACCCCCCTCCGATTTCATCAAGCATTGCAATGGAGACTCCATTACTTATACGCAGATGCTCCATGTATGGTATATTACATTTGGATGATGTTTGGGGTAAATGTTGATGAATATTCCAGCACTATGGTTCGCATATGGGTATAGTATAGATGTTTTTTTCCAGCGATCAGTTCTTCCATTTAGCAAGCTGGTTTTCCAGCTTGCCCCGACCGAGTAGTCCATTCTTGGTGACCATGAATTTATTTGAATGTTGACGGCCCCCAGGTATGCGCAGGTTATGTTAGGAAATGGTGCTTGTGTTTTTGCTGTGAATAGTTGGGTAGTGTGGACTTTGAATCCGTCCAATACAAAGTCAAGGTTTCTATAAGTTTTAACGGGGTCTGTAGTATTTGGCGGAATGGACTATTCACGCAAGGACAACACGCGTGACAATTGATGTGTAAGCAAAGATTAGCCCAAAATCCATAAATCAAGAAAATACAAGGGCGGCAATTTTAATCATACAAACATATAATCCTCTCTCCCTATTACTAAAACTAAAATACCCCCCCAAATGGTAAAAATACGGTGATCTATTTTTATTAGGGGGTATTGTGTATTAGGGTGCCCACAATATTCCAATGAAAACCCTAGTAATAAAAATTTCGCAACTCGATTTCAAATTTGATTAAATCCCTTATTAAAATTGATATAAACATATTGCCATAAACTTGATTTCGAAGCTTTACGCTGATATTCCAATGAAAGCCTTAAAAATAAAAATAGAAAATAGAACTTGTGAGATGGGACCCCAATAGAAAACTCCAGGTGGCAGTCTATTCTAATCAGTAGTGGGTTGAACCCATTGTTTCACCATCCTGTTTTCCTATTGATTCTCAAGTACCACAATTAAGAATCCAATTGTGCCAAAAAAAAGGGGAGTGCCACACCAATCCTTTTTCTATTTGGGGGAGTTTTACTTAAATAGGAAGAAGGGATTACATAATATCACATCATATAGAAACATGATGAACCTATGTGAAACTTTAATTTGAACATGGCCCAAAAAGGGTCGGACAAATCTGCTACGAAAAACTGGTGGGATCCAACGGCTAGGCGCCGACGTCGACCACGACGTCGACCACATCTCTGCTAGACGTCGATCCTGGGGGCGAATGGAATATCTTGGCCGATGCTCGGTGTTGTACAACCCAGGGGGTTTCCATATAGTCATGGAGGTCCCCCGGTCGCTGGATGGTGATGTCAAAAATCCCAATCTAACATGGATGATTTATTTATTTATTGGGGTAGCCCTATGACTCAGGAAAGCACCATATAAGCCATATAAAATTATAAACCCATGAACCTGGGTGAAGCTGGGTGAACCTTGGTGAACCTTGCATTTGTGCGGTGTGTTTTGTGCCTTTGTGCCTGGACCATTGATTTCATCCTCATCTTAATGGGGACCAGAGGGATGATGATTGATAGGAAAAAAGCACCAGTAAGACAAGGTGGGTTGGATTTTTTGTGAATATTCATCTGGTTGGTGGTTTCAAACATTTGGATTATTGTTCCATTTCATATATGGGATGTCATCCTTCCCATTGACTAATATTTTTCAGAGGGGTTGAAACCACCAACCAGTCATGTTTATGACTGTTTTTTGCTGTTTTTTTTTTTTTTCGCAACAAAGAGGAGTCGCAGTCTGGGTCTTAGAACCTGCCCTGTGAGGTCACGGGTGGTTATATAGCATAGCCAGGCAACAAGAACGGCTATGGTTTTATGTTTTACGGTTTTCCAAAGGAAATGATGAAAAACTCAAATGATCTAGATTTAACTAAGAATGATTTAATCATTTCCACCAGTAATTAAATTCCACCAGCTATGATGATTTAAGGAAACTGGTGGAATTTCCATAGCTGAGATTTCTGGTCCAAAGTTTTCTGGGGGTTGAATCAATCGAATCCTAAGTTTTGAGCATCGGGAACATCCCGCAGCATGTGAGCCAGGAAGAAATTTCCCAGGTCGATTGTTGGGTCAAGATGGACTTATACTGCCTAATTAATTTGGATTATGAGATTAGGATAACCCATAGTAGGGAAACCGTGTTCAACCAACTAGTATGCCAGGCAACATGACATCAGATGTGGGGTACTTGGGCCAGACGCGAAAAAAATGAGAGCACTTGAATACCGCATTGGTATGAATGAATGTTGTCATATTTTGTCCCTGCTTCTCTGCGGCTGCAGATGATTGAAGAACCTAAAAATATATTGATGAAATTTTTTCAGGGTAAATGGATGATATGGATGGAACAGATACCCTCTGGTAATTTAACATAGCTATTGAAAATGGTTATTTATAGTGAGTTTACCCATTAAAAATGGGTAGATTTTCCAGTTCGCTATGTGAAATTACCAGAGGGTATCTATGTTGGCCAAGTTTAAGAGACAACCAGATTCATTGACCACGCAGCGAACCATCAAAAACCATCAAAAACCCATCAAATTTGATGGTCCGCAAATCGTACCTGTCTGTCCCGGATGAAGACGACTGGTGGTTTTTTGAGTGGTGTTTGCCAATCAGTTTGGGTTACCCAGCCTGGTAAACGTTTACAGTTTGCTATTGAAAATGGACATAGAAATAGTGGATTTACCCATGAATAGCATGGGTCGATTTTCCATAATTTTTTTGTTAACGTTTACCAGAGGGTATATATTTTATCATGAAGGATTTGATTTGGGCCCTCGGAAGTTCCCGACATTTTTGAACATGACATTCTAAGGTATTCTAATTAGATTTGCACTGAGTTCCCATCAAAATAATGCTAGATAGTGGTATTACACTATAGTATTGTTCATGGTATCATAGTTCCCGTCAAATAGCATTTTTTTCTGTTATAGTATAGATACATGTAGATACATGTAGATACATGTAGATTCATAGAATTGGATGATGGGAAAATTGAAACCGGAAACCCCATCAATTTTGATGGTAAAAACCCATGGGTTTCCGGTTAAAATTTTCCCGTGAAAACCAATCCAATGATAGATCCTGATACTACTTCATATTCCAGTTTCAGTAATAGTGATCATATTTATCTATTAAGCTATATGATTCCCATCCATGATCAGTAGATACTACTTATACTTCCCATCCATGATACGTGGCACCGTGGCACCGAGGACGGCACCTTGGAACGGATCCATTCGGTGCCCAGGAGTTTCTCGTTGACAGATGGAACCGATGCGGATGTTTTTTTCTGGTTGACATATGTTGGCATCTATGGCCATTGGATTTTATGGGATTTTATGGTATTTTAATGGGATTTAATGGGGGGATATATGATGGTTACCCTCTGGTAAACTAACATAACTATTGAAAATGGCCATTTATAGTTAGTGTTCCCATAAAAAATGGTGATTTTCCATAGCTATGTTAAATTACCAGAGGGTATAACATACCATAACTATGGAAAATCCACCCATTTTTAATAGGATAATGGATAAATCTCAACTATTTCTGATTGGTGGTGACTGGAACATGGCTGGATTATGACTGACTTTCCATAGCATATTGGGAATGGACAAATCATCCCAACTGACGAACTCAGTCCATCATTTTTTCAGAGGGGTAGGTGGCGAAAAACCACCAATCAGACAATTAATCATCATTAACCATCATTAACCATCATTAATCACCAGGGAACTGTTTTTCTCTCCACGAAATTCCAGTTGATCATTCCCAAAAAGGGATGCCTTCACCGGGGTTGGCTTCTGAACGGGGCGTTCATGGATGTCTGTATTTTTGGTGATGAACTGGACCTTCCCGGCTTTAACAGCAACCCTAGGTATCGCAAAATGACGAAATTGATTTGGATATGGGACCATCAATACTGTAATTGTTGATCAACTTGTCAACACATTGAGTTATATTATTACGTGTCAATAAAAAAGTATATATAATATATGATTATATATAATATATGTATCATTATTAAATTACTCTATTATTTTGTTTGTTAATGTTCCACATGATACAACCGGGAATGTATGGGATCGGATAGGCCACTAGTGGGCATGCCGGCGTAGGCCAAGGCCCCTTTTGTTCACATCAAAATAGCTGGGTTAAAATGGATGTGAATTCATCCCCCTATATTAATGGTATGAATTCATAGGTATTGATCCATAGCCAAATCTCAAGAATCCAACGAATCCAACTCGTCTCGGCACTCTGGCAGATGAGGAAAGCTGTTCACACCTACAGAGCCTTGACTTGCTGGAGGACATGAGGTTGACAAAGAAACTATGAATAGAGGTGCCGTGCTGCCTCAGTTCATTAGCCAAGTTGGTTATAAAAGTACAATAACTGTTGGATTTACAGGAGCTATTTATAGCTCATGGGGGCTGCAAACCAGCAAACATATTTGGGGGTGCCACTCTGTAGTTGTTTGTCAGTTGGTCTATAATAAATAGTGGGGTGTCTATGTAGATATGCACTGTATATAGTATATTGATCCATCAATCCATCCATTGATCTGATGCTTCAGAAGCACTTAGCATCACTTAGCTATGGAGACAGAATGAGACAGCTTAAGAGAACCAAACAGTACCAGGAACAGGTGATGGTACCAGGACCAACACAACTCGTAGGAGGTTGGAGTCCCGGGGGCTCCGAAAAGGCTCCGAGTTCGGATCCTTTCAAGGACCGTCGTGAGAAAGTCGTTGTATCAAGTAAAGTTTCTGGAAAATCAAGCAATCAAGCAGTACTACCTTCCAGTTTTTGGATTCTCAGCTAGTATTTAAGTTTGTTTGCGTAGGTAGTAGTGTTAGTAGTGATTCCAATCAAGTAAGTACCCATAGAAAATCATAGAACATATATGATACCCATCAATACCATCGGTACTATACCCATCATTAATACCCATCATAGAAAATATGATACCCATTAATACCAATTGATTATACCGTACCCATTAATACCCCTTAATAAGTACCATCAATCAAGTAGCATCAAGAGTCCCTAGATGTCATGCTCTTGGGCACCGCGGCACCAAAAACGCTTTGTCAGCGGCCAGTCATCGTTCCAAAAAGGGTCGCGCTGGAGTCCCGGAAGGGAAATGTTACAGGAACCCCCCTGGAAGTAGAGTGGAACGCCTGGTTTCAAGCGTATAGCCTTGAAACCATTGAAATACCATTGACATACCCATAAACGCCATAGACATCCATGGACTGGCAATTGTTCTACCACTAAATGCCACACAAAATATCCGTAAAAAAACCCATGGTTTCCAGCACTTCTTTTCCCTCAACACATGGCTTTCCACGTCCACGGCCCAGGACGTGGAGGACTGCCCCGTGGCCATTGCCACGTTGAGTTCCCTGCGGACGACCTTCGTGAGCTACGTGCAGGGTGGGAGCATGAGCATCACCGACACTTGGGCCCTGGCTGTTCGTGGTGAGCTTCGTGAATGGCTAGGGTAAAAATAGCCTGGTGGTGACTGGAACATGGCTTTTTTATGACATTCCCATCATATTGGGAATGGAAAATCATCCCAACTGACGAACTCCATCATTTTCAGAGGGGTAGGTATACCACCAACCAGTAGCCAAGAAACCGACCATTTGGGGATGATTAGTTGGTGAGGTTCGTCGTTCGATGATTACTTATGTGAGTCATTTATCAAAGGAAGTCTAGGTGTCTATACTTCCGTGTGACGGAGTTTGAGAGCTATGAAATCAACAGTGATTGCATGTGATTGCAAAGAACGGGCACTGCAAGTAACAGTCACTGCAAAGAACAGCCACTGAAGACTTGATGCAAGAACAGTCAGTGCAAAGAGGAGGCACTGCAAGGAGCAGCCACTGCAAAGGACAGTCACTGCAAGGAACAGAGGTGCAATAGCATACAGCAGAGGCACTAGCAGTAATTTTAGAGTGGAACGTGGCGATCCTGACCCATGCTCCACAGAATTCTGTGAGTACAAGGGATGCTTGGTAGTTGTTTCTAAATTCACTGTATCTGTTTATGTTAAACACTAATTTTTGTTACCCACTAGTTCTGCTTGGTGGTTTGGAACATGTTTTATGACTTTCCATATATTGGGAATGTCATCATCCCAACTGACGAACTCCATCATTTTTCAGAGGGGTAGCTATACCACCAACCAGACTGATTTGTTTACCCACTACCCTCTGGTAATTTGTTACATAGCTATTGAAAATGGTATATAGAATTAGTTTATTTACCTATTAAACATGGTGATTTTCATAGCAAACTGTTAGTTTACCAGAGGGTAACCATCACATATCCCATTAAATCCCATTAAAATACCATAGAATCCCATTAAGTCCCATTAAAATCCCATAAAAATGACATGCCTCAATAAATTCGAATCACCTTCAAGAAATCGCAGAAAAAAAACCATCGATCAGATCTCTGGTTCCTGAGGATTTCTGGCACGATCCCACTGTTGCGCACTTGAGTTTCTCGCCCCAAGCGGTGCTGGTGGATATGAGTTCAACATGTTCAACTGCTAAGCTATATTAGTTTAGAGACATCGGTTTGAAGATTTGGTAATTCCCCAAAAACAATCATGGCTGATCCTCATTTCTCACTTAAAGTGGTAATTCCTGGTTAATGCAACTTTTTGGGTATGACTTAAAGTCGTGTTTTCCGTAGCTACAGTGCGCCCCAAGATGCACTGGAATACGGATGAACTTTGGCTGGCTGGCAGTTGAGCATCGTGCAGGGATAATGTAGCTGATTTGCTGGATGATTTCACATCTCAATGGGAATTTCAGGAACCTCAATGAGAATATCCCCAGAAAATAAGGTACAGTACCTCCATTTTAGGATCCTGAAATTCCCATTGAACAGCCCCTAAACCCTAAACTCAACAGGCTCAACTTGTCCATATCCAGAAATAAATTCCCACAATTTCCCAAATGTTTGAGGTTTCAAGTTCTCCTCGCGTAATCAAACATGGCAACGGAAAACCCCCCCATTGACGAGTGAAGCAGGGGAAGACCAACGATCACAATTTGTTTTGCGGATCTTTGCGGCTTTGCGGCTTTGCGCAGATACATAGCCCATATATCATATCACTTCAATGTGACCTTAATTTGCAACATCGTTCAACATACCCTCTGGTAAACTAACAGTTTGCTATGGAAAATGACCCATTTATAGTTATGGTTTACCTATTAATAGCATGGTGATTTTCTATAGCTATGTTAGTTTACCAGAGGGTATCCCATTCTTGTTCTTGTCGTTGTTGTCGTTGATGATGGTGGTGGTTACCATGAAACTCCTCCACGTTCCGTTGGAACTTCAGCTATCCAGCTACAAGGAGGCACCATGTTAACCCAAAAGTTCTGAAGTCAACCAATGTGGCCAACATATAAGTCATATGTCTATAATCTATATATATATATATTATTATATAAACCCCAATGTTGTTGGTTAAATCACTATTATAATCTATTATATATGTTAGTTAAATCCGGTTAAATCACTATTATTATATGTTGGTTTATAACCACCATAAATTCAAGGTATATCTACAACAAGAACATTAGTTGTCTTACTGCTCTAAACCGGGAAAACCATCACTATGTAATCACAATGTCACTAACACATTTTGTTAGTGACATCCCGGTAATAACACGTGGCTGGAATATCCTTCATTTACTTCGATGAGTTTCACAGCGAACTGAAGCTCCATGCCGCCATGGGGATGTCCCAAATCACCACTGATCACAATTTATAGGGCATATAACCATGAAATGAACCATCAATCATCCCATTTTCATCACCATGAAATGACCATTAACATCAAAGATAGATATATCAATATATCTATATATATATATATACACACACGTATATACACATATATATTAATATATATATATATCATTATACAGTATTATACATATATCACATGTCTAGATGGTTCACCATTGTCAACCATTACAGGTCTCCTTGGGTCTGTCCGACTTTCAGGTCTCCCGTACGCCTGGACGGGTCGAAGCTTATTTCATCCCGCGGTGGTCACCACGGCCAGCACCACGGCAGTTGACAATGCCCCGCTGGACATTGGCAGCGTGGGTGCTGCAACACGAAGCGCAAGACGCTTGGTAGAAGCCATGGAGAAAACCATGGAAAACTATGGAAAACTATGGAAAACCATGGAAAAAACATGGAAAAAACCAAGGTTACGAATGTTTTAGAATGGTATAGCCGTGGAGAAAGGGTGATGTAACCAGCTTATAGTTTAAACAATGTTAATTTCAGCATCTATTTGATGTGGTTAACCCAGTATAACTATAGAAGACACAACATGTCTACTTTTGGATGTTCTTGCTGAATGAAACCGGGTGGGATGTCATGAACCTATCCAGATTAATGGATTGCACCGTTGCATTTCCTCTTGTACTCATAAGGTTATAATGTATGAGATAGTTAGATACACGTATAATATTAGTACATCATGTTTTCAATTATAACAGTATAATGTTATATACCCTCTGGTGAACTAACATAGCAATGGAAAATGGCTATTTATAGTGGATTTTCCCATTAAGAATGGTGATTTTCCATTGCTATGTTAGTTCACCAGAGGGTATGTACCTTTTCATAGTCGTTGCAATAGCCGATCGTCGGCGTTTGCACCTTCTTTGGGGCGATGCCGGGGACGCTGTTTGGGACATGTTGAGTCACCCTGCCTTAGAGTTGCTGTTTCGTAATCCCATCCCCCAAGATTTTGGTTCGACGTCAGCAATTTGTTGGATCCAAAATGAATACCCTCTGGTAAACGTTAACAGAAAACTATGGAAAATCTACCCATTTTTAATGGGTAAATTAACTATAAATGGCCATATTCAATAGCAAACTGTTTGTTTACTAGAGGGTAAAATCCACTACTCAACCAGGGTTTCCAAGTTGTTGTTGGTATATTATTATATTGGCTGTATGTAATTTTTATATACAATGCCCATTTCAGGATGGCCAAACCACGTGAAAAACCATATGATTTTTTGAGTGTCAGCCCCCTAGCAAAAATATGAAAAGGGCTTGGTATGTCTTAGTTGTGGCCGCATGGCGAATCTAAGGAGTTGCGCTTGGGGCTTCCTATTTGGACTCTTGGCTAATGGAGGTTTTAGGCCCATCAGATGATGGCAGTTGGTGTCCCTAAGCTGGGGAAAATGATGAGAAATCCATTGGGTTTGATGGAACCATGACCCATAGGATCCATGGTGCTGCCATATATGGTAACATTTATACCATCAATATACCCCCAATGTTAGCACATATACCATACATGGATCCTATGGGTGATGGGCTTTGTCTCAAGTTGAAGGATTTACAATGATTTACATGTCCGTGGACATCGAATCATCGAACAAGAGGGAAAATGATATAAAATGATGATAAAGCACTGGGATTGGGTTGCCTTTGCTTATACATACCCATATATGTCATATCACACTCAGCCGAGTGACTAGGCCAGGGTTTGCTTTAAGGGGGAACACATTCCACTTTCACTGCCCTTGGGGTGCAACTCTCGTAGCTTCAAATCATTTCTGCCAATTGCCCTTTGTTTTTTTAACAGTATGCTATGGAAAAAAAGTACTTTTGATAGGAAAATCATCGAACTAAATCGGTAATCTACACTATAGTTTTTTTAAATGGGACATTTCCAATTGCATTTGCTTATTGAAAAGAAATCACACATTGATTGGTTGTTGTCCTAGTTATTTTCGAATTCTTTTTCTCATCGTCATCATCCTTTGCGGCAATGTATGTTACTAAGTACAGGTAATAGTTTTTGAACAAATATGCCCATCCTCATTGGATTGGTTTAAGGGAATATCTACAGGAAACTATGGTTCTTACCACTAAATATGGAGGTTTCCTGTAAATTTTCCCTTAAACCAATCCAATGACATCCCTTAAACGGAAATTCATAAGCTCCCCCCCCCCGTAAGTTACATTCCACGAAATTCCACCCAGGGTTTCAAAGGCCGATTTTGGGATTTGGTGGGTCAAAGGTGCTGCTTTTCTGCCTTTTTCACGTGAAAAGGGCGTGTGTATTGTTGGGGTTTGGAGTTTTCGAATCAAACAGATATATGGCCAAGATTTTTTGTGTTTTTTTAATCTACATTTTGATCCTTATTGTTTCCCCCCGAATTTTTGTTGGCAAACTATGGTAAACTATGTTTTTGTTGGGAGGGTTTCACACCGGGTGTCCCATTTTTCAACGGCGTTGGTTTTCGCACAACTTCACCCTCTCGAGGTGAGTTTCTTACTGAGTAGCTGAAGCAGTTGAGTTTGTCTGAAACTTGAGGTGAAAAACCCATGGAAAAGCCTCCATTTCTCATCTGCTTGGTGGTTTGGAGCATGAATTTTATATGTTCCCCAATAGTTGGGATGATGATCCAATCTGACGAACTCCATCATTTTTCAGGGGGGTAGGGCTCAACCACCAATTAGTCATGGAAAACGATGGATTATCACTGGATAATCACCATTCTCCCCTTGAGTTGATGACAAGCAGCGAGTTGATGTTGATCGCGGCGGCGACGGGGCCAGGGATACATTGGTGAAGGCCAAAAAATGGACAGCGAAGTTCAACCTATGTCCAGCATCCAGAATGATATAGACTAACAATATATGTAGCATGATTTTAACCAACAGAAGTAACAGAAGTTTGATTTCAGGAAACAAAGATGTGATTTCGACCAAGAAAAGCCTTGTGTGTCAAGAAAAGTATGGATTTCAAGCAACAAAACCAGCTGTTTACTTTGTGAAAGGCATCAGATTCACAGAGCACACGGCGATCACACGGCGATCACCTTTTTTTGGGGCCATGAACTCATCCCAAGCCATGGTAAATGATTGCCAAAATGAGGGGGAGATGAAACCAAGTACTGTATATATTAATCAATGACAGGGACAGAACGCAACTACCAAAATGTGATTGAATGAGCGTGCTTGAGAAATTGGGAACCAATTATAATTTATTATAAATTATAAATAAACCATTTGCTACCAGCAGTGAGAGTTTCCTTTGAGTTCTTTGGAATTTTGGACCCATCCCTTAATTTCCTGCTTTAGTTCTTCACTGTACAAGAGAAACCTTGGTTGTGCAGTTGAAAAAAAGTGGGAGGTGATACAACAATACAGGAGCCTAATACAGCAGTGATACAACAGGAATTGTGATTTTTCACATAATATTGCCGTCATCATAACATGAAATATATACTTGGAGAATATCATGCAATGTGAGGCCCCCAGGATAGCTAAGTTGGTTTATAACTCCAATAACTATGGTTTATGGCAATTACTGATAACTTTAGTTACTGGGGCTTATAAACCAACTTATAACGGGGGGGGGCCACATTGTGGAGAATATCACCATTATTAGAAAATATCATGTCCTTGGGGAATAAATAATCCCCACTTGATATCTAGCCATATCCCCCGTTGGTCCGTTGTTGCCGCTCGTCCCGATTTTTGTTTCACAGGGGTGCCGTGTCAAAAATCGGCCGGCACCAGCACTTCGGCCCAGCGAAGAAAAGCGCGTGGCATGGAGACTCGCCGTGAGTCCATGGGCCAGTGAGGCAACTGAATCTAACCCTGCCATGGGAAATGGCCCATAGAATAGATGGTAAACACTGTTCTTAATAGCATGGGCGGATTTTCCATGGCGATGTTAGTCATAACCAGATGGTCAATCTGAAACATGGATACAAACTAATCCTAACTAGTCTTTTGGTATTAATGGGAATATCTACGTTCACCAGCATTCAGAATTTGTCATTTTTTGCAGGATATCTGGCTGATTGGCAATGTCTGGTACACAAACATAGCTATTGAAAATCACCAAATATCACCCATTTTGATAGGTAAATCATCTATAAATTCTATAAATGGTGGATCTTCTAATGCGATGTGAGTTTACTGGAGTGTAATCCCAGTGAGGGTCTGTTATGCCATGCTATCCTCAAGGAAAGCCTTTTTTGTTGTTTTGCGGCCACCTTTTTCCCAAACCGCTACAGGATTTTGCAGGGTTCACAGGCCTCAGCAGAATCCATAATTCTATTGCAAATCTTGGGAAAGGGAAAGGAATTATCATGAATAATCACGAATATATTTTCGTAGCATCAATAATTGATTTTGACGACGACTTATATAAATTGTTTCTGGAACATATTTGATAAATCTATATAATTCTATAATTGGTTGGTGGTTTGGAACATTTTCTATTTTCCATATATTGGGAATCATCATCCCAACTGACTAATATTTTTCAGAGGGGTTGAAACGACCAAACCAGTATATAATTTTGGCATATCTTTTGGCACTCTATTTGGCATATTTTCTGATATATTTTCTGGCATATCTTCTGATATCCTCTGATATTCTATCTGGTAAATCTTTTGGGATTCTATTTGACAAACATTCTGGCACTTTATTTGGTATATCTTCTGGTATTCTATTTTAAAATTCTATCTGGTATACCTTCTAACATTCTATTTGGCATATCTTCTGGCATTTTATCTGGCATATCTTGGGGCATTTTATCTGACATATCTTCTGGTATTCTATCTGAGATTTTATCTTACGTTTTATCTGGGATGTCTTCTGGCATTCTATCTGGCCGTTGAGGTCCAGCGAGAACCTTGCGGTTGAGGTCCAGCCGTGCCCACTCAGATCGAAGTCGGCAGTTGAGGTCCAGCAGTGTCCACTGCGCGCAGAAGTTGGCGAAGAGATTGGCGAAGAGTTGGCAAGGCGGAAGTGGACGTGGAAATTGATGCAGACATGGTCGAGGAGAAATTGGAGGAGGAGGAAGAGGAGGAGGTGGAAGATCAGATTTGATAAAATCTAACAACCTCATCTGACAGGTGGGGAAATATAAATTATTATCTAAAAAAAACATATAAGATTTAATTTTTAATTAAAAATAAAATAATATTTAATATATTAAATTTCACGAGCTCTTGGGATTTTGTGATTTTTAGGGAATATTGGATATCAAGGTCAAGATGCAATATGTGATACAGTGTACGCGCACAAGGGTGACACCAAAAAACTTAAATTTTACCGTATATTGTTTATTTAATAAATATAATTTAATTTTGTTATAATTATATAAAATTATTTATTAAAATATATATATATATATAAATAATATAAAATTATTATTATATAAATTTAATTAAAAATAAAAATAAATAATATTGAATAACATATTTGGAATATAATTTAAATATTCTTATATAATTATATATATATATAATTTATTTGACATAATTTAATATATAAAATTTGATATATATGGATATGGGTTAAAATTAGGTATTTTAATAATTGGATTGTTAATATTAAATTAGACTAACATCTGTGGTCCCCTAGATCTTCTATTTTGATCTATATCCATATATATAATTTGATATATAATTTAATATAATATCTATATATATTTATAATTAAAAATTTTTTTTTTTATAATTTTGAAATTTGTTTATATTGATATATATATATATTATAATATATAAAATATTATTATTATTATTTATTTAAATATATTATAAACAATAAGATATTTATAATTAATATTATATATTAATATTATATATTAATATTATATATAAATTATATTAAGTTAATTTTTTTATTAATAATTATTAATTTTATATATTATAATATTAAGG
>Ga0126342_10014078_pt1:0-2500 | contig 14138 bp, 11 predicted proteins | sample Cyp1metagenome_FD_92528 | JGI IMG/M metagenome (GOLD analysis project Ga0126342, IMG submission 92528) | Coral microbial communities from Lord Howe Island, Old Settlement Bay, Australia - Cyphastrea 1 metagenome | ecosystem: Host-associated > Invertebrates > Cnidaria > Coral ...
ATTATATATATATATACATATTATATATATACATATTATATATATACATATTATATATATATATATACATATTATATATATACATATTATATATATACATATTATATATATACATATTATATATATATATATACATATGTGTGTATACAGAGAGAGAGAGAGAAACGCAGCGAATTCTGCCAAAGAATGGATCATGGGCAAGCTGTGGGCGATGCAACTGACCATGCTCCCGGAATTCCTCCCGGAACTCCCACCTCTGCTGCCATCCCGACTTTGCCACACAACTTTGCAGACAGGGAGATGAACCCGATGAGACTATGACTATCAAAAAGGTTACACAATAAACATGCCACATGCGTAATTTGTATTCGTTTGTAGTGTCACAGACTTGCTGCACATCATCAATCTCCTTTGTCCACAGTTCCCGATGCTACGAACTACGAAGTGGCAAGGTTTGACAAAGCCGCGATTCCTAGGACTACGACACTGCAGTTCCAAGACTCTGCACAGTTCCCTGCAATCTTGTAGAGTTAATTAGTTAATCCAAAGTTTGCCAAACCTGCCAAAAGTTGCTTTGTACAAAGGTGGCAATCTCGGATAGGCAGTGTTTGAGCCAAAAGGCAAGAACAAACAATGAGCAACAAAGCATGTACAATGCAATGATATGCAATGTATAATGGCAAAGGAGTCCTTCCTTTTTGTATCACTAGAGGATTTGTAGAAGCCTCCCTTCATGTTCGTGGCAAGGAAACTCCTCTGCATGAAGTTGGGCTCGGCAAAGGCTCCCTTGACTTTCTGGGCAAAGTTTGGTTTGCTCTGATCAGGTGAAACTTTGGCTCCTCTGCATGTCTATGGCTGAAAACCAGCAATGTTGCGTTTCTGAAACATGCCGAATTCAGGATCTAAGCTTCTTCAATGGTCTCTTCACAACTTGGAAGAAACCTGCCATGTTCAGGTGGAATGGAAGACTTGGCACCTGTTCCTCTCTCTCCTTCTATGCTTACAGGGCAGGTCATGAGTTTCAGACCGCCGGCCAGGATTTGCTCCAAAGATATGCACTCGGGCAAGAGTCTTTGCAGTACTGGTCTTGAACTGAAAACTGTGAAAACTCACGTTTTGTTTAGGCATTCTTTAGGCATTCTTTAGGCATTCTCAAACCACAGTCACAGAGTCACAGAGCAAGTCCATCTGCGGAGTGGAGCTTCCACAGAACGTGGATGCTCCCTGCATTGACGGTGACGGCTTTCAGATGCTTTCAGATGCTTTCAGTACATGTGCCTGGCCTCAGTTTTTTGAGCCAGCAGCCAACATAGGGACTTCCCTTAGTTCCCTTGGAACATATTTTTCCGTACTCCGTCGCATGTCAAAAATCACAAAACCAATCAAGAGATAAACATCACTGCATGCCTCAAATGCTCGAGCTCAATCATTCGGTTGCAGTCTTCAGACTCCCAATCCAGAAGCGTGCAACGCTTGGCTGCAGTAACAGTAAGAGACTCTTTGCTTGACGGGTTTGACGTCTCAATTTCCATGCACGACGGTTTAAGGCAAGCGCATTCTCCCCTGATTTCATCCGCTTGTTGAGCTTTGAAAGCAGGCCTCCAAGCGAACAGCAAGTTCGCTAAAACCTTGATCTCCTCGACCTCTTGAACAACTGGATTCAGTAAACAAAATCGTTGGAATGACAAATTTGCAGACATGACTATGGACCACAAATAACTCCGGCATTCCAAAAAGCAAAGTGACGAAGCAGTCTAGAAGAGTTTGAAAAATCATGTGTTTCGATGTTCTTCTTCCGTTTCTCTTACATATCTATACATATCTTCCATGTTTGCTGCTCCGCTTGCCGTAGCACTACGATACAAAAGAAACGCCTCGCCGCTCAGCTGCAACCTGAGCATTTTTGTGTGCTGTACATTTGCTATTTTTTTTCTCTGCTATGCCGTTATGTTTTCTGGTACACTGCGGCCATGTGCCACTTAGATCCATTGAAAACGTCTGGAAAAAACAACAGGCCATACAGCATCAGTCATACAGCATCATACAGCATCATACAGCATCATACAGCGACATTTCGGCTGAGCTCCAAACATCCTTGACAACTGGATGTGGCCTCATGTGCACGCTAGCTGTTGGGTTTCGAAGACGCAGAGCAGCATGAGAGCTGTCAAATGCTTCACTCTGGTCTCTTCACACAGTCATTCAACTCGAAAGTGCCTCAAGTCAATACATATGGATGTGATACTGATCATATTCTCACCAGGAATGCCACAATTCTGTACCACAACTGGTTCGAAATGAACTCGGCAGCAAACGATGCAGAGCTTGCATGTTCACGTTCTGAACCGGAGCCTGGACCACTCCCACGGTGTCACGACTGAAGCAATGAACACGCCATTAATATCCATTAATTGCATGATGTCTCTGAGTGTATCTGACTCCTATTTGAATATTTTTCTTGCAGAGTGCCTTGGCTGTCCTCTGGTCCTGGTTCTTTCCG
>Ga0126342_10014078_pt1:5000-14138 | contig 14138 bp, 11 predicted proteins | sample Cyp1metagenome_FD_92528 | JGI IMG/M metagenome (GOLD analysis project Ga0126342, IMG submission 92528) | Coral microbial communities from Lord Howe Island, Old Settlement Bay, Australia - Cyphastrea 1 metagenome | ecosystem: Host-associated > Invertebrates > Cnidaria > Coral ...
AGTATATATGTTTATATGTATATATGTGTATATATATATATATGTATACATATGTGTATGTATATATATATGTATACATATGTGTATATAATATATATGTATCTATTATACGTCTATATATATATATATAAATATATAAAGAGAGAGAGAGAGAGAACGCTCTGACGGTAACAGCTGTGATGTCCTTCCTGGTGGTTCCCCTTCAAAGAACATCGCCAAAATATCAGCAAAACAGCTCTCCTTCAACAAATTTGATCTGTGCTTCTGACCTCTTTCTCTTCCACATTGGCAGCAGGCCTGCTATGAACATGAGCCCAGGAAGCATTTGCGAGTGGGCGTGAAAACTCCGTGCACTAGATTCCTAGTTGCAAGGCTCCAGTTCACTGATCAAGACTGTGACGAACCTTGTGACCAATTTGCCTGAACCTTGTGACAAATGTGCCTGATATGGTGTGTATAACTGTGTATGCTTTCAGAGATGTCCAAGAATTCATCGCAAGAGCAAGTCACGAGAAACGGAAGTTAAGAAGCACAAGAGCAACATTGGGAAAGAAGGGGTGAAGAGCATGATGACGGGGATGGGCTCCGTTTGAATGTGGGTGCTCCGCTGATGATCCGTGCTGAACTGAATCGGGAAACGGACCCAGCCATCAACCTGGACACCCCTGCGCCCATGGCCCTACCCGTTCACTCCTGCCCAAACTGACGTGAGGACGAGAGGAACAAACGATGGCACTCATGACACAGAGTCATTTCAAGGCACAGCTAGGGAGGTAGTATAAAATTCTACGGAAGAATTCAGAATCGCAGCTGAGCTGAAATCATCATCCTCCCTTCTAAGCTCCTTGTTTGGCCCCACGAACCGGATATGTCCAAACCTGACCTTTCACAAGAGTCTCCGCAATGGTATTGCCCTCGTCTGATTGTGTACCAGGGAGGGCAATTGAACCCTAGTAGCTGAAACTTCGACACGTCATGAACACGTGCACTTCCACGAACAATCCACACTTCCATCTTGCGCACCTGGGAGGGCCCAAACCCCTGCCAGCCACATCAAGTGGTCGAGCCTGTGCCACAGACGAGTCACATCACAGTGCTGCAGTTCTTGAAATCGGAGCGCAGAGTTCTGCCCTCAGACCCAAAGTCAGAACCCCTTTCCTCTTAGAGGATGCTGTGGTCTAGTACCCCGCTAGCAACGGCTAGTACGACCCTAAGATATGCAAAGCCACACATCGCCTCGACAAACTCGGCACTTGACATGCTGTTGGACGCAGGTGGTGTGCCCCCTGCGAGGCAAAGCACAAAACATTCAAACCTCAAAAGTTGCATTTCAAACATGTTCAAACCTGCCGTCGAAGAATTGGGGTATCATGTGAATTCATGAATCATTGACTCACAAGGATGACTTGTCTTAGAGCTTAGCATTCCAACGATTCCCATCAAAAACATACTGCTCGCCAATAGAGGTAGAACTTATTCAGTGCGCACTGGCACTTGCAAAAATGAGGGATGCTTGGCTTAGTTGTGCTTGGCCAAACTCCAAAAAGTGCACAAGTCTTAAAGGTCATATTGTCTCCCAGCCACAACCGCCCTCTCGACGGCTACTGCGCTGTGCCGAGTTTGTTAGCCAAATTTTCCTGGTTTGGCAGTTGCCCAGCACACACTGGCCAAGGCCTGACTTGTTCCGTCCTCTGTCTGGCCTCGCATCAAGCGGTCACAGCTTGCGGCTGGCTGCTTCAGGTGATTGAAAGGGAAAAGTGAGTGTTTGCTCCCGTGTCTAAACTCACGGAGTTCACAGCTAAAATTGCTCTGCTCAAGTGACTCTCAGGTGTCCAAGCACCGCACACCCGTTCGCGGGCTGAGGGTGGCTCAGGCCTGGGCTTCTGAGTGCTGCAAAGACTTTCCAAGGAGCTCAACAGTCCAAGCAGGAATGCAAACACATGTAGAGTTCAGAGTTTGAATTGATCGAATTGTTGCCCCGGTTCTAATTGAGGCAACAGCATTGACTCTGGCATACTCTGGCCATCTTCTTAATTCAAGCTCCACGCTTGACAGACGTGTCATACGAAATAACAGCACTCATCCAAGTATTACGTAGCCGGGCTGAAAGTTGGCCGACATTCTGATCCTGTCACCTATGTGATGTCAGGGAAGCCTTTTGTTGTTTTTGTACACATCAGTATCAGTGCGTTGTGTCTTCGAAGGCCTCTGATTTCTCTGAGCATACACACAAGGGTGGACCCTCAGACGCAGAGCGCAGTCGGCCACCAATGCCAACAGACCTCACCAAGTTTGGCAAATATCACAATTACTACAAGCCTGATTACAAGCAGAGAATGTTTGCCAAATATTCCATGATTAGGCTCGTGCTTCAATATCTGCAGCTCTCCTCAAACCCTTCCCTGAATTTGCCTCAAGTCTACACTTGTAAAATCATCACAAGACTGAAGCAAGCACGGAAGTTCTCTGTTGGGCGGGTCGTTGCCGAAGCCAAGAGCACCTAAGTGCAGCAAAGGCCATGCAAAGTAAGAAGAAAGCTGCGAAAGCACAATGAATGCTGTCTACACAGCCTACACAGCCTACACAGCCTACACAGCCTACACAGCCTACACAGCCTACACAGCCTACACCTACACAGAAAGAATGCAGAGCTGCGTTCCTCACCATATCCACGACCACTTCCGTGTCTCCGCCTCAGATTCACATTTAACGGTAACGCCCTCCACACTCCTAGCTTTTGGTTGTTTCAGGGCTTGGGCTGGATCATATCTTTTTGCACACACTGATACAATCGCACACATAAATCAGGGTCACCTCTTGCGACGTTTGTGAACATATGTGAACATACAGTTGTGTCTGCACTCGCTTTGCATTGACATTGAAACATCTCAAAGCTTGAAACTGTGAGAATCCCATATACTGAAAAGCGATCCGCTTCTCGCAGCGCGTCAGGATTAACATTTCCTGCTACACTTTCGGGGAGCCATGGCTTCTGACTTGATGCTTTTCAACTCTTGGGAGATTCCTGCTGCTTTGCCAATTCGCTTTTGTCGATGCTGCAATCCAGCCGAGTCCAAGTATTCTTGACTATGTACATTTGCTAAAGCGTATTGACAGGTATTGGCATGCAGTGACTTTGCTGCAAGCACGGCCCATTCTGAAGTTGTTCTTCAGAGCTCTTGTCCTGGTCCTGATTGCCTTGCATAGCGCAACCCTTGCAACTCCTGCAACTCTTGCTACTCTGCCTCATCTCCAGCATCCCTGGTCATCAATAGAGGAGAGGCATGCGGAGGACCACCTTTCAGAAAAAATTGACTGACACGCGGCAAGAAGCACTTCCACTTCAAATCTTCCCAGCACTCAATGGTTTGAAACGAGCAGAAACACAAAGGGGTGACCCAGGATAGCAACAGTGGAGGCAGTTTCCTTTCCCTGTTCATCTCTGTTCATTTGTTTTTGCAAGAAAACTACTTTTTGTGTGCATGCTGGGAGACATACATGAGACAAAACAGCACCACATGCCAAGCTTTGGGCCACCATGCTGGAGACAAAACGAGAAGGAAACGAGTACTCAAACAGTTTTCACAAAATGCTTCAAGATGCTTTTTACAAAATAGCCCAGTGCCAGACTTCGGGTCACTATGCTGGGAGAGGCAAGATGGCAGGAACACAACCCCAGGGAGACAAACTTCACGCTGAACAGCACACAAGCTCCGAAGTTCAGGCTCGCCAGGCTCCCTTACTTCTATGAGAAGATATGAGAAGTAAGAGTAAGAGCCTCTATTGCTTACAGCTGGGAAAAGAATCTGAATCTTGCGCCTGACTCTTGCTCTGGCTCTCCAGGCGGGCTATGGCTGATGTCTTGTAACCTCAGAATGGGCATACCAATCCTGACAGGTGCACCTCTCTATCTATGCGTGTGTGTGTGTGTGCGGGGTTTGCATGGGCACATAGGCTGGGCTCAGCACTCACAGCTAGTGTAGGATGTCTTCATTCGCACTGTCCGTGCATCATCACTCCCAGCATTTTCCTCCTGGTGATTGCTGGAGAAACTTATTAACAACATGAATGCTTTGGAATGTCTCATGAGAGACTCAACTTTCACTGCACAAAAACTGGGATTCTACCGTTTCGGCCGTTGCTTTTCAATTACTGGTACCATGCTGTTTTCTCCCCGAAAAAGACTCTCCCGGTTCAGACTTCACATCACAATTTGTGACACACCGTATATCACATCGCTAATATATGCTAATATGGACTCATCTTCTCCTCTCGATTGTGCTTGTCAAACGCAGGAGAGGGCTCCCGACTATGGCGAAATGCAAAGACATGTAACGTATGAGCTGGAAAGGATTTTGTCGTAAAAAGCGCTGGAAATCAGAGGCTCATTGTGTCTTCAGTGCATGCTGCGAGCACAGAGAGTCACAGAGTACTCCCTGGGTCACTTGTCATCACTTGTCCTGAATTTCAACATCTCGACGTGGAGAAGTTGGAGGTGACGCAGAGCGAAGGAGCCACGGGCTCAAATACTTTTTGTCCCACCGCACGATCCTCCGGACATGCTGGCATTGGACTCCAGCCAATACAATGAAACATCTTAGACAAGGAGGACCGCAAATGGCAAAAAGGAAGAGACAGTATGGAAAGCTCTAACAAATCCAGAAATATGCCCCTGTTCTTCAACACTGGAATGACAAGATCAAACTATCAAACTCTTGTCGCCAAGCAGCATCAGGCGCTTGACAGCCTGTCAGATTTGCAGAGGGGAAGTGGTGGCAAGAAAAGAAGGGTCAACACAAAGTGAAAAGAGGCAATACCACACCCAGAGATACCCAGAGCAAGTAAAGTGTTTTGAACGTTCAAGGGCCACGTTTCAACGGATACTCATCCAACCGGAGAACCACATTATAGTGAAAGATAAGTCTACCATCGTGACATCTTTTGACCACGGCCTCAGAATTTCTTTCCATTTCTTCTGTTGGACTGAGTGAAAAAATATTCAAAAGGTCTGGGAAACGCCCACATCTCTTCAGGCTCCGGCCGGCTCCAAGGTGAGGGCCAACTGCTTCAATTGCTCTGGCTCGCACTTACGGATGCGAAGCCAAGACAACAAAGGGGCTGTGGCACCACCAAGAAGCCACACAGAGATCAAAACCTCAAAGAAAACCCATCTGGAAGCTACATCTGGAATACATGTATTGCATCTTTTCCTAATATCACTCAAAATTATCTCATAAAAAAAATCAAGACCTTCCAAACCAAGGTCTCAAGCAACAGAGAACTATCAAAATACGAGAAGAGCAATTCAAAGAGACCATCCAAACATAACTGGGAATCAGCTTCTGTAATCTTCTGTACAGGTTGCCAGTCACTTCTTGCAGCCTGGAAATCTCAACATGAAGTTCTAAAAGCGACAAGACTTGGATACCTTACTGAATTGTGCTTGAAATTCAAGTCTTTGTATTCTTTGTCCAGAGTCATCAGAGTCTAGATTTGATGATATACATTGTATGTATATATATATATAAATATATGTATATATATATACATATATGTGGGAATGGACTAAAAGTTGTGAGCACATCTTGATTCATTTGCCGCAGAAGGGACCACCCACGTGGCCATGGCCATAGCGCATTGCCGATGAGGCCCTTGGAATTGTGTGGATAGAGCAAATGCGATGGCTCCGCGGAGACCTGCGAACCACACCTTGGTAAGACGCAAACACGACTTAGGAAGAGAAAGAGGAAAAATGAAAAAGACCATCAAAGGAACGACCAAGGTGACCATCATCTTCGCTCTAGGTGCAGCCAGCGCCCCCGCTGCCGCACATGACCAAGGTGACCAAGTCCAAAAAAATCAAAACGTTCAAAAAGTTCAAAACGTTCAAAAAGTTCAAGCCCGTGCAAAAGAATACAAAACGGGGAAGCTCAAGGGAAAGTATGAAAAGTATCATGAAAAGCAAAGACAAGGACAGCGGATGCACAAAGTGATTTCAGATTGCCCTGACCTCAGGAGCCAAGGCAAGTCAAGGCAAGCCACCATATGCATGTCATTGGTCTCGAATGGACGCCGTGGGTAGGTGGGCTGTGTGGAATTCCTTGGCGGCTTACAGACTTAGATGACTTAGGCTCCTGCTGGTATCTGCTGGTTGCCAGGCGTGCAAAAGAACCACTGCTAGAACCAGCTACAGTGACTGTCAAAAGCCACATGCCCTACACATGTCCTCTCCTACATAGTTCCTAGACGAAACGCACGGAGTAATCCTCTACAGCCGAAGGGCCTGGCTTAGGTTCAAAATCTCAAATGTACTCTCTGCTCAGTGTCGCAAAACCCACGGGTTTGGGTTTGCTTTTTTTGCATTTACATGCAAACAAAGGCACTTACAACTTACATCATACTAGTCGCCCCTTTGTTTGGCATCCCAGGATCAGAATCCATCCGGCAGAGTAGACATTCACAGCTCGTCCGATTAGGCATGAGAACATGACCCAGGCCACAAGCCTTCAAGTAAAAGGTCGATTTGCGTGGAAACAACTTGGATTTCTATATGACGGACAACGTAGACTGTCATGAGTCATGACTGAAACGCAAGGGTGAAAGGAACTTGCAATCAGGTTCAGGTACCATTGTGCTTAGGCCCATTTGTTGCCTGATGTCAGCACGAAGGCTTCCCCACGCTGAGGTGCCAAGGTCAATGAAAATTAGGGTCCTTGGTTCAGAAAGAAATGAACATCAATGATCTGCGGGCACTTCACTGCAACAGGCGCACTGGCTTGTTACGATACTGTGGCTACATCACAAATCATGCTCGAAGGGGTTGCAGACATGTCTGCTTTTTGCTAAGACCGCATCTCCCCGCAGCTTGCCATCAGCGACACTATTGTGGTGACTGCCTCTCTTGCCGCTTCAGAGAGATTGTTGAAGGTATACCTTCAGCGTCGTCAAAAACATAGGAAACATGAAGGTACGCATGCTGCCCTCAAGTGCAAGGTAATGAAATCACAAAGGGAAAAAACTGCAGAGGGGTTGCAACCTCAATGAAAAATTGGGACTCTTTCGTACCGCTGAACAAACTATTTTGAAATCAAGCCACCGCTTCATCGTTAGGCCGGTGAAGAGGATAGCCACAATGCCACTCAGACCAGCACCATCCGCCAGCAGGAATGGGGCATAGCAAAAGACCTACATACAAAGGAGGTGGACTCACTCAACCAGTGCATGGTGAGAATCAGACTCCTTTTTTGAAGAGGTGTGAGTTCGCAAAAATAATAAGAAAAGTAAGGAATAATGCGAGGACAAGAAATAGTGACAGTGTGCATTTGGCTGTAAAGAGCATGCACAAGATGCAGAAAGACTGCCACTCCTTTTTTTGGACAGCTGAAAGAGGGCCCGTGGAGGCAAGACGAGAAGTACATTGAAAGTTCCCCACATATATGAAGTCCCACAAAAAGTCTTGCCAAGACACCAGAAAAATTGCCAGCTCTAACTTTGGGCCGTGTGCTTCCGTGTGGCCTGGAAGTTCAGCATACCTGCAGGTCTCAGATGAGCTTCATGCCACAGGACGTGCAAATCAAACCATGTCAAAATCAAGCTCACAAGTTGTTGAGATTCACTTTTTTGCCATTCTGGTCTTTTGGAAATGATGAGCTCGCGGCTTGAAGAGCAAGGCTGAGAAGCACCCCAAGGAAGCACCAATGACCGCTGAGCCGACAAAAATTATCACAAAGTCCAGGATCATTCCTGTTGGTGAGTGAATGAGTGACTCTCAAGACAAATCAACAGTGGCGTGTTTCTCGTGTTCGATGAATCTGTCAACGAGATTCGCAGTACACTCGCAAAGCCGTTCTTCTCTTCCACACCAATTGCTTTGGAAAATGAATGGAAGAGCACGATGGACACTGCATCGTTTAGAACACTCTCACCTTAGATACAGGTAGTAGAATTACCATCAAGAATGAATGGGGTCTGACAGCCTTCCCAATCCCAGGATTTGCCATGATTGAGAACTGACAATTTTCTCTAACCACGGCACCAAACACAACGTTGAAGAGGTGCGGGTCTACCTTTCCAAGGCAAAACACACAGGGGCCTGGCTCTGATTGCTGACCCAGGTTGGCAAACAAGCAACAGCTTCAGTCACAAGATGCCGAATCTACGTCGGCTCCAGTCCTGTGGAGCTAATCTCATGGCCTGTAATTGCTCAAAGATAGCCAGCGTTGTCACTGGGTCTGTCGCTGAAATCAAAGCCCCAAAGCTCAAGGCCTGATGGGCGCTTTTTGACTAAACAAAATGTTGTCTTTTCGTGTAGCACAAACTTGAAACACAAGTTTGTTCATAGCTATATTATATTGCTATTTAATGGCACGCATAAAGTAGTATCGCATATGGCAACCATGGCAACCCCTATCAACCAAACAAGAAAGTAATGATAGAGCACCGCTCAAGTAGTTCAGTTCACCAAATACACCTAAAATGACAGAGAAAAATAGCTTGCAACCGATCATGGTCATGGCCTTTGCGTGCCCGATCCAACAAAGGGACAAACACAGACCGCACTGCATGAAAATGTTGGAGACAATATCGAAATTCACATTTCAACCCTTGCACTTCAGGCTGGCACCAAAGAGAAATTGTGAATTGCAAACCTGCCAAGAATCTATGGAGGAAATCCCAACGAATGGTGCTACTATTACCAAGCTGGCAGATTGGAATCAAGAAGCCTGCTGATTGCTTCTGACTTAAGCCGTAGGATTTCACTCAGAGTTTGCACCTCTGGCAAAGAGATCGTCGTCGGACCGCCAGGGGCATCTGGGGCAAACGGCAGCAAACCAGACACGGCGACCTCAAAAATGCAGTCAAACCCCCAAGCCTTTTTGAAAAGGTCATTCTGAGCTGTGCTGTGCTGTGCTGTGCTGTGCTGTGCTGTGCGGTGCGGTGCTGTGCGGTGCGGTGCTGTGCTGTGCGGTGCTGTGCGGTGCTGTGCTGTGCTGTGCTGTGCGGTGCTGTGCTGTGCTGTGCGGTGCTGTGCGGTGCGGTGCGGTGCTGTGCTGTGCGGTGCTGTGCGGTGCTGTGCGGTGCTGTGCTGTGCTGTGCTGTGGTGTGCGGTGCTGTGCTGTGCTGTGCGGTGCGGTGCGG
>Ga0126342_10014079_pt1 | contig 14138 bp, 10 predicted proteins | sample Cyp1metagenome_FD_92528 | JGI IMG/M metagenome (GOLD analysis project Ga0126342, IMG submission 92528) | Coral microbial communities from Lord Howe Island, Old Settlement Bay, Australia - Cyphastrea 1 metagenome | ecosystem: Host-associated > Invertebrates > Cnidaria > Coral ...
CCCGCGTGTGCGTAGCATCAACTGCTGCCGCAAGTTCACATGAACGTTAACATCCCACCCCACCCCTTTACCCCATCGTATGTAGTTCCAGAAGCCTGGACGAGCCTATATATACAATATATATATATATATATATATTAATGTATATAAGAATCTATTATACTGGTATAATATATAATTATATATACATACATACATGTATATATTAATATATATATATATATATTGTATATGTACATAGTGAGGCCACCTGACTTCCTTGCCTCCCCCTGCCGTTGGACGTCCAAGGCGTCGTGAGCCAGGGAGGCGAAGGCCTCCTTCTCGTCCTTGGCAAAGACATTCGCAACAAAAAAGGGAGTCAAAGTGGCCATCAAAGCGACTATCAAAGTGACTATCCTTGGGTGAAACATAGTGAAAGTTATTACATGAAAATTGACATGAAAATTGACATGATATGTTGCCCATGTGATCAGAGGAAAAGCAGTACGAACACATCAAGCTCTCGACATCAGTGGCATTGTGTTCAACCAGCCGGAAGAGTGACATCACCTGGAGCCCAACTCACGTAAAAACATGAAAACGAAAACATGGCTAAAAAATGCTAAAAACACATGGCTCGGACATTCCTGTTTGTCCTCTTTGTCCTGTTGTGTTTCTTCCAGGCCTCATCTGCCCGGGATTCGAAGCTGTCCCACTGCGTCACGTTCAAAACCGTGGTCAGCGGCAGCTTTCCGAAGGCCCGTTGCCAGTGAGGCAGGGAATCCGTTGCCGTTGCCAGGCGCCGGAAAGACACCTGCGAAACACACAGCACGGCCACAATGGTGTTCTTGACCCAACATCCGCTACACTTGGGAATGGACTATGATGATCTATAATGATCTATAATGATCTATAATGATCTGTAATGAGTCTTCTGAGAATTCTCTGTGCAGGGACCGTGTCCATCAGTCATTCTAGGTCCTAGGTAGTACTGAACCGGCCTGCTTAGGCGCCAGAGACAGCACCTTTGCGATAGTCATCGAGCTGTTCCTGTTCAGCGGACCGGATCCAAAACAGTCGGTTGCTGACAAGTTGCCCACTGCGTAAGACTCTTGGAGGTAAGGACAAGAAAACACTTTGTGCCTACCCAACCATCAACTACCCAACCAGAGACCGCCAGCAACACTTCATCTATTTTGCATTACCTTATTTTATCTGGCGTTTTCCTACATTATCTTACTTTTGATTACGTTCTTTGTGTATCCTGCTTTCTCATGTCTATTATCATAACTTGGCAGAAATCATCAAACATCATCATCACCATCATCATCACCATCATCATGTTCCATGGATAATCATACTTTATCATCAATTCACCATAAATCACAATTAATCACCATTTGTCGTTATTTACCATACACCTCACCGAGCATTGGGCACCGTGTCACTTACCATGTAATCTACCATAAATTCCCAGATATATATTCTATAATTCAGCACAATAGTCAATCGAATATCACAGAATCATAAATCATGATCATATCTAGCTAATTTTATAACTAGATATTCTATATATATATATAGTCTAGTCATATAATATAAAATAATATATAAATCATCATGAATCACCTGCAATTTATCACCAAACACATCGCCTCTGCAGTGGTGAGGGGCTCAGGAGCTCCAACAGATCGCTGTCATAGCCGGGCAAAGGACAGCCTCCTCCTGACGGATTGGGGGAAAATCGCTTGGGAAAGGGAGAAAATGTTGGGAAAACCTGGAAAAGCCTGGGAAAATCCATACATGAATTCAACATGTCATCAAGAATGCGGATATGAATAGTGTTTCTGATTTGATATTATGAGTTGATATGGAATGGATATGTAACTTGTATGGGCTTGCAACTGACAATCAGTGGGCATAAGAATGGCAATGTGAATACTGAGAACAAATGCTATATAATAGATGGATATTGAATTTTCTTGGGACATGGGTGCGTAGCCAACAACAGTGGAGATGTTAATGAGTCTGGATATCATTTGGATATTGAAAACCCAAGATTGGAGGACACCTCGGGGATACCTGATGGACTGGTGGGATGATGAGGAAGAGCGACCACAAAGTGCTTACTCAAGGTGTGACTGATCTCTGTCAGTACTAGACCATCCAGTTGATTTTGGGGGAGAACTTTGATTCATATCTTAAATGATCTTAAATGATCTTAAATGTATATCAATGCATAGCACGACGTACCGTGATTTAATCGACAAGAGTCGAGGACGATGTGTTTGTGACCAGGAGGCACAAACTGCCACAAAAAAACTCGTCTCACTGTTGGACTTGTGGATTGTACTTGGTGGTTTATCCACTTAGCACATAGTTTATAATATGGTATAATCATGTATAATCCCAGTAATAAGTTGATTGGCACTACTGATCCCGCTAACCGCTAACCACTACAGTAACCAGGGATGATATAATCTACCGTATATACTAAGTTGGAATGGGCCACAAAGCATGGAACCTACATGAAACATCTGTATCCCATCTCCCAATATCTCCCAGTTAATTACCAGTTTACATTTCCATCATTTCCCACTGACCAAAGGAGTCCTTTGCCGCAGTTTCGCTGGGCCACAATGTTGCGAGCCTTGACATGTCAGCTTTCCCCAGCTTCAAGTGGATGGCTGAAACATGAAAAAACATGAAACATGAAGAGACCAGGTGTCCCGAAATACCCAAAAGGCTTTAAAGGTCTTGAGTCTTGAGCTATATAAGCCTATTCGTTGAAAAAAATTGCGAGACCTGAAACACCTGAAGACTGAAGACCTTTTACACCAGGCATACACATGGGCCCGGCCTCTTCACTCAGCTCACTGGCCCAGGCGCTCAACATGGAAATCACCCTCTTTTCCCAAAGAAATTGGACGTGCTCGGCCATCCCCACCTTGCCGGGTACGTAGTATGGAGCAAATGCAGCATATATGCAGCATATGTTTCATGCAAATCCTGGAAACTAAAGGTACAAATTACCAGCGAGACATAGACCCGAACCCGCAGGCTCATGATTTCAGGATTTTCATGTTTTGGGACTAAGAGCTGCAGGCACATTTTTTGGATCATGAAATAGTCCATCTCTCTTCTTTAGATAGAAGTCGCTGGTACATCTAAATGAGGACAACGCATGTCGCCCATCTCAACAAAAAAAGACGAGGCCGCAGCGTTGGCGTTCAAATGCTGAACCATGCGAATGCGAGAACCTGTCACGGGAATGTCTAGACTTGAGAGATTACAAATATCCACAAAAACTATGGAGCAAAAGCTATGTGAGCTTTGCAGCGATCATCACAGGTGAAGATTGAAGATTGAACTAAACAGTTCTGCTTCACTTTGCAACCATTGTGACAAATTATGGATGTGTCCATACGAAAAGCCGACGTCTGTCGCGGCCACCCATGAGAGTCATCGACTGACCTGCACTGCCATCAGGCACCACCTGGCCGGAAAGATGGGGGTTGTGTATCCAAGTGCCCTGAGGCATTGGGATTTTTGCTGAATCAAACTGTTTAAATCCAAAGTTCTTTAACATTCTTCCAGGCTGTTGGAGGTTTCAACCATTTTTTTTTAGTCTTGAATGCGTGGCTGTTGAGCCCACCTCATAAGCTGCAACGCATTGTGTAGCCTTCACGGCCTCAGGGCAGGAGCTGACTTGACATCCCTTGTTTCAACATGTTTCAACATGTTTCAACATGTTTCAACATGACCTCGGGGAAGCGCATGGACGCACGTTTCTCTCCTGGAACCATCCATGGCAATCCATGGAGCTGCAATGCATTTCCCAGTGGTCCAAGACATTCCAAGACCAAGCATGCTATGGCATGGCAAACGGTCAATATCCATGTCAAATGCCTGGCAGATCAGCCAAATGTAGCAGAAGATTTGTAGCATCAATGCCAAGCTCAGCTCTTGGTGGTAGTGAGAGATGCATCATTCTGCCAGGTTTCAAGAGAATGGCATGAACATCCACAACTATCCTAGAGACACGAAGCAAGAGAAGGCCCACGCGACACTTCGACTCAACTGGTGGTTTCAACCCAGCCAAGAACGCAAGCCACTTCGGCAAAGCGTCCCATGGAAAAGTACTGGAAACCACACTTTTCAACAGACTTGACACAGATCGGCACCAGTCCTTATCCATACGGCATGTGCAATGCATGTGCTATGTCTAGTCTATGTCTGTACTGAGCTGGGTCTCAAGCAGAATTATTGAAAGATGGGATCGGGGAGTCCTGAGGCTCTGAGAAATCGACATCTGTGCCACTTTAGTCTGAGAAATCAACATGAGTCAACATGAGTCAACTTAGATCCCCTGGGGATGATGGTTCATAGTTCAACATCCAGTGGTGTCTGCATCATCGATACCTCACGTCTTCGATACCTCTCAACCAAGAATCCTCCTAGAGTATGTAGAAGATTGATGAATATTGTACATATCAACTATCCACCACAATATTGGGATCTCCTACAATATTCATCAATCTTCTACAGATGAATATTCTCAACCATGAATCCACCACGTCCAACTATCCCAACACAGTCAAACATATCAAACTCCGCTCCGTGTCAGAGCTGAAGGTCAGCAAGTAGCGACTCGAATTGCGCTCCGCTGCCTGCAGACTCTCGGGGCTTTGGGGTTCTCAGGCATAAAGCCACCCATAATCGGGATATAATCGGCCCGGTATCATGGGGAAGTAATATGAAGTAATCTAATGAAGGAATAATGGGGTTGTAATGGATATATGTTATATACATATATATTATATATATATATATTATATTATATTATAATTATATAACATAATATAATATAATATAATATTATATTATATTATGGTATGTTATATTATATATTATACATATATATATATATATATATGTGTTATACAATAGATATATATATATTACATACATATAATTTATATAATATAGTGGGATTCACATGGGTTTACAAAGATTTATATTGCTTGAAGAGATTTTGTGTCACACCCTGCACACCATTGCAGACCTGGTCGCCCGACGACTTGCCCACAAACAAGCGCCTGGAATTCGAACATCTCTCGCGGTGAGAGCTTCAAGCCCATAACGCTTGGCATTGAAAACTCCTGCGGTGCATCGGTCAGTCTCGGTGCCAAGGAACTCACGAAAAATAGCGCAAAGATGATGGACTGGGGCCTCATTGATCCCCTCTTATGTAATATATGTAATGGACTGGGGCAAAACTTGTACCTCTCTTTATGATTTGCATTTGAATATATTTGAATGCCACTTCCCTTCGCACCCCTGACCTCGTGGACACTGCGGACACCAGGATCGGAGAAGCCACTGATGTTCAGCTGCTGCAGCCGAGGATTCCACTGCGCCTCTGGTACGTTTGGATGGCACCGGATGGTGATTGCTTTGGCAAAGATGGCAAAGCGCAATGCGTTCAACAAAGAACGCGCTTTCATCCATAACTCAAGAACAGGTTAGTGTAAACCCAGGAGAATCCCAGACACACCAATTTCAATTGCAACTCTGGTCACGGGAAAGGAGAGGAAGCCAACAATGTCGTTTCTTCGTGGTTCGAAGATGTTCGAAGCAATTGCACTTCCACAATCTTCACAATCGCCTCTCGTCGCTTTGCAGCAATAGCATTGAACACCTGCGCTCAATGGGTGAGCTTTCGTTGCTCAATGCTGGAATTCCTGGAAGCAATGAAGAGGTGCAAGCCGGACTTTGGCATCGTGTCCAAGACGTCCCCATCTTTTTTGAAACCAAACCCACGGAATGGTCGCTGCAACCGAGGACTTTGTTATGTTCAAATTATCAAAGCCACCCAGCGACCCGTTGGGGCCTCTTGTGGCCCAGCATCCACCGAGAACTCCGCATGGAAGAGTGGCGCCTGACAGGCACTCGTGGCCCGAGGCTGGGAAATCCGAAGGTTTAAACAAAGGTCTAAACACGAGGTCACGGGACACTAGGATAGCAACATTGCTCCGGAATCAGAGATTTTCGACTCGTTTTTTGAACTGGATGCTTGGCAGCTGTGGTAAAACATCCGAAAAAAAAGGGTTTGCGACTTTGCGACCCAAAATAAAATATATAACATGATATAACGTGTCGCCTCTGTAGCAACATCCGGTGGCAATCCCATCCACGTGTCTCCAGAGCGCATCAAGCCTCCGCGCCACCGCACTCTGCCGTGAGCTGCCAAACCTTCGTCTCCTGGTGGGGACGGGGACACCAAATGCAAACAGATCGGTGGATCGATCGGATCGATCGGATCGATCGGATCGGGACCCTGCGACAATATGCGATGTCAACCGATGTCAACAATGTTCTTAGGTCGAAGTTGCATGAATTTGCTAGAATCTAGAATGCATGTAGAATGTTCATTCCTGAAGTCACTGTCTGTGTCAAAATCCTCAAACTAGAACCAAATATGACCTTAATTATGCACTGCACATCAGCCTGACCACACAAAATGAGATGCCTATTCAAAGGCCATCAGTGACCATCGTCATCTCGTGGTGAGGGTCACGCGGTCACGCCTTGCCGTCAGCAAGTTTCTCAACTGTCTTGGGCGGCTCCTCCCAAGAGCCTCAGCTAAGCAAAAGGTATCGGGATGGATCCCAAACATGATCGGAATGATATGTGGAATGATATGTTGATTCATCATGATTCATCTAAATTCTCGAGTCCGACGGCCATTCTTTGCCAGATATCTTACTTTCGCGGAATTTTCTACACCTCCACATCATTCCATGTATTGTATCTTTCGCGGGATGAAGACTCGGTCACTACCTGCCGGGTTATCATAATAATGTATGATTTCATGATAGCATATTCTAGCCAGTTTATACCCTTGTTAACACGCAGCTAGCATCACAGAATCCCTTCTCACGACAGATTGTTGCTTGTTGGATCTGGGTTTATCAATGTGAAGATGTTGTAAGGCTTACTGGGCCATCCCCAGCCAAGTTCCTGGCCATTGAAACCTGGCAAAGGATGTGCCCAGCACGGCTACTCTTTGCCAGAACTTGTTCATTCTCGAACAAATGTCATGCTTGGCATGATTTCAGACTGGAAATGATAGGGAGCAGAGGTAAGACTCCGTGTCAGACCCGAACCTCAAAAGCCATGCTATGGAAATGTGCGGCTGTGTGGCGCATAGCCAATGCATGCCAATGCGCTTTGTAAATTTGGCGGAGACACTTCCGTATGCTTTGCTCAAGAGCGACTCCCTCAGGCTTTCGTCCGGCCTCTCCAGGGCCTGGGCAGGATCCAAGGACAAGACTTTGGACATCTTTGGACCTTGTCCATGATCTTCCATGATGCTGCATTAATATTCCAATTCAATGATCTTCCATAATGTTTGACTTGATTTGCATTCATGCAAACCATAGACACAAACCGACATTCCAAATGTTTCCAGGTTCTTTACGAGGACTTAACAACTGTTGCAAAAAACATCCCTAACTCAGCAGTGCAGCCACACATGAACTGATCCTGGGGGCTCCTGGCGCAGTCCCCATCTTTCAGCATCCAAGCCTGAGTCGCAAGACCCAACTGGTGGAAAAACCCCTCCACCAAACCATGGAAACCATCCACCAAACAACCTGAAACAAGCACTGAGTTTTCGGATGTTTTCGGTAGTTGAAGAGGAGCAGAGGAGAGAACACAAATTCATCCCACACCGCATCCTCAATTGAGCTCCAGGCCGGCGCCACAGTCTTGTTGGCTGCCCAACCTTTCTTCTCCTGGGGTTCATGGTCTCGGAACACAGGGCCATTGAACAACCATTGGACAACGACGATTTGGACATCCAAAAAATTGGACACCCGTAACCGGTATGTTATGGATTTGTTTGGGTACACTATCTTATATAACATAACATAACATAACATAAATGACCAGTTCTTATATATTATTATCATGGTTATTGAACACTAATGACCTACTCACCGCTCCTGCGCTTCGCTGGCCGCCCGCAGGTGCGAGCCAAAGGCCGCAGAGGTTTGCCATCCCAGGTTGGCCACCGACTGGGACCGTGGAGGAAATCCCGGGTGATAGGGACCTAATGATGTTGGGGCCATATGTATATATATATATATATGTGATTATATGTGTGTGTATATATATATGTATACATTATACAATTATATATATATATATGTCTACATGGGATATATGAGAGTGGGATTTAAGCCTTGTGGGGAGCACTAGCCAACCAACTAATACCTCGAATTCTGGGATAAAGATGGATAAGAAATAAATAACCAACTGTATTTGGGTGTGTCTGATAAGAGAGTATACCCCCCAAATGGCTATTTTTAGAGGAAAATGATGATTTTTTGCAGCAGATTTCGGGTACCCTATTTTGAGACAAATCTGATGTGACTAACGGGTCTGCTGTGAATGGATATGATGGGATGATATAACTCGTGACTCAGATGCACTTCGCTCCAAGATGACTTCATTGTACACAGTGATTGCAGCAGTAGAAAAATGTCACCCATGTGTAGATGATTATAACTTATGATAACTATATATATATAACCCATATTTTCCAATTAAAAGTTCGGAATTCCCAGCTAGCCACACTAAAGAAGGGGTAGTCACGGGTAGTCCATAACCCCCATAGCCGCATAGCCTTCGTTGCCAAGGCGCTCGAGCATTCAAAGGCCAGGGATGCTCGTTGATCTGCTGCGTGTTCAAGACGTGCACACCTCCACCCGCCTGCCAGGGCGCAAGAGAAATGGACCATGGACCATGTGTTGAAGTCGTGTATTAGAACAGATCAAATACATTCGGATAGCTTGAAATCTTTGCGAAACTAAGTGAGCGCGAAGACACCCAAACTAATCTACCCACACACTGCGCCTTCGGGGTGATGCGATATGCACAAAGGCCTAAGTATACTCAAACAATCTCAACACAAGACTATTTTGCCACATCATTTGGCACTGAATTGTGATCACTCAAAAACATGAAAGAACATACGGGGACACTGCTGCGGGAACCTGCATATCTGCGGGAACCTGCATATCTGCATATCCTGCTAAATTCGAAGTCAGAATCAGATGCTTTGTCTAATCCAACTCAAGTGCGGTTCAATCTGCGAACAGTGACTTCTATCTCATCAACCCAAAACCATGTGCGTATCTCTGAGATCTCTGTGTTCCAATCCTTTGCTCCAGGTGAGGTACAGTTCTGCATCTCCGTCGCGCCGGCACGCAGGGGCTCTTTGTTCCTGGTTCGTGCGGCCGATGACAGGATATATCTGTAGACTGTACAGAAAGCAGAGATCGATTCCAACCTGAGTTGATCGTTCTCCAAGGTGGAGTACACCACCCAAAACTCCTGGAGCACCGGACCGGACTCTGCACCATTTGGGTGTCAAAACATCAACCCTAGGCCCTAGGCCCTCAGCTCCTCCGATGTGAAGTTGGCGCTGGCAACCTTTCAGGCAAAAAACACATGTTGCCCGGAAACTGGAATGCAAAAGGCCATTATGCTCCGATCAAACAGGTGAAGAAACAACAAATTGTACAAATTGTAGAGGCATCCTCATTATTGTTGTTTTCGTCCTGATGCATTTTTTTCCACGTCTTTTTCTGTTGTCATCAACCATGGAGCAGTATCTGAAATATGGCACAGGGATCAGTCACCTGTTGAGTTCATACAAGTTCGACAAACATCGGCTAGCGGCCACTATCGAATCACCGTCCTTTAGCTATTGTCCGTGCTCCATAAACGACTTGGCTTGCATGCCATTGACTTGGCTTGTCAAGCAATGAAGCGTCAAAACATGTCACAGCACATGGAGGCACCATCTCCCTGAGAGGATGGCGTGCCTGCCATTCGTGGATCTCTCGCGAGCTGAGAGGTTTGGCATCGAAGAATCCAACCACACCTCTGGCCTGCGTGCTCAAGCACCAGTGAAAGGGTAATAACCATGCTAGAGACTGCAAAGAGTTCACAAATGTTTATGTTGTTGCTAAATCGCGGCAACCAGTTGGAGTACCATTTGTCAAAGCCCAGGCGAGCCCAACTGGACCTGATATCTCTTCCACTCACCAATCCTTGGTCACCATATGTCACCATGTAGGTCCATGGAAAAGGCTCTGCAGAATGTGAGATCACTGAGATCCTGCTGAACATTGGGCACGAATCAAAGCATTCTCCCGCGACGATCCTTCCATCTTAGTCTAGGCATCCTGCACGCGCATCTCACTTGGAGCCTTGTCCCACTGCGTCTCGTTCCTCAGCCACCCACAACTTGCGGCTGAAACGCAGTTTCGTGGCAAAGAAACATGTTGATACTGTATGTCTGCTGCATTCCATGAGGAACCTGCTGAGAAATTGAAGCCTTTTGATCTTTTCTGAATAATCCAATCCGCTAATATTAAACACCCCTCAGAAACCATGGTTTAATAGGGGATTTAGACATATTTGGAACCATCTAGGGGGTGTTTAATATTCGGGGATGGGAGTAAACTGGGTACACCAGTACAAAACTCTGTATTTTTTCACCGGCTTGAAGATCCACCTGTTCACAATCTGGGAGTCCACACTCAGCAGCCATGATGACGTTGAACACGTCAACGGGTCGGGCATTTGGCACGTCGAACCTTGGAATTGAGCACATCAATCCCCTTCTGGCGAGTAGAGTTCCTCACTGGTCAAGGGTCAAGGTGGCATGAACCAACAGCAGCGAAAAGCGATACTTGAAGAACCCGAAACATGTGTACCTGCCGATTCTCAGATTGGCGGACTCCTGTTGTATGCCTCCATATACAGTACCTGTATATCTTCATTTCTTTGAAAGGTTCACGATGGCTAACGCCTACTCTGGGCTAAGAGTGCTGCTCGAGAAAGGTCAAAGGCACCATGTCACCCGCGCAGCTCTTGTCTGCCTGCAAGGTTTGGCAAACATGTTCAGACATGTTCAGACTGAGTGGGTAAAACATGGTGAAACTCCAGGGAACTTATCAAAATGATCAAAGTCTGTCCTTGGAGAGGCGGAACACGATGCCATCAGCTTCCTGTCAGCAACTGCCAAGTCGGACAAGGTGGATAAGACGTGGCTAGGTGACATGGCGACATGGCAGCCTTTGGGTCTTCCAGGTTCCCTTTATTGGCATAGAAATTCTCTAAGCGATCGCCTCAGGTGGCGGGGTCGCTGCACTGTCACTGAAAAGCTGTTGGTTGTCATGGCATCCATTTGGTTGTCATGGGAATCCATTTGATGCGTCAGAATTTTAAAACTAACATCATAAACTAACAAAAAAGTGGATGCCCTAATTCTACTGTTGAACATCTGAAAGCACAAAGACTTCAAAGACTGCTTTCCTGCTGAATCTCCCAGGTTTCCGCGATGACTTCTCACAATGAGTTCCACTCAGGCTTGGACGGGCAAGCTCCAATAGTGCCTGAGATGTGTTGCGTCCACGTGTCTTACGTCCATATGGCTGAAAGAAGTCTTGGTCCAGTGATTTGGTTTCCAGATTTGGAGACAAAGCAACGACAAAGCAACGACTATGGTTGCATTGCCGCATTGCCATGCGGCCACGCATTGCCATGCCCACCAAGGTCTGCTAGTGACATCTAGTGACTGCGAGTGGGTTCTGCAGTTTCAAAATCCAAGTCTTCGACCTTGCGCTGCGGCATGGCAATTGGAAGACAGCAGCACAAATATTGCTGTGATAAGTTCAAGGAGACACGGTCCCTTTGGATCCTTGGGAATATGATGGAATATGCTTGAGCTGCTTGAATTTGAACTTGCTGCCAAGTTCTTTGGATCCAACTGTATGTCTTAGAACTTAGAACTGCAAACTGTCAGTTCAGTGCATCCTGTCTTCATGAGGGATACAATCTGACATGAAAATCAGCTTCTTCACCATCTACTTCTGATATTCGCATATTTGAGGAATCAAAATCCAAATTCCAACGCCTCCAATCTCATGTCTCTATCTTGAAGCTGCAATCGGCCGAATGTCAGCATGAATCTCCACATGGGATGGTAAAAACTACCATTGCTGGATGGTTATACACATCATGTCTGAGAGTTATATACCCACCGTGTCTGATGGTTATAGTTATACCCACCATCATCCCACCATCTACCCACCCTGTAAAGAGGTCACCATTACCAGCTGCAGCATGTGAAGCCAGGCGTAGCAGGCGCCGTTCTGCCGATCTTTTGCTGCGGTTGGTCCCAGCCGCCCGGCCCCGATTGGAAGATCAACGGAACTTTTTGCGCAGACCCCATGACAAGCAGACTTTCACTCTTCAGAAACTTTAAGAGATATTTGAAGAATAATGAGAACAATATATATAATAAATCACAATAATAACAATAAATAATTATATAATCTAAAAAGACTTAATACATATTTTTCTGTTACTTTACCATTCTATTCTATACTTGGATCAAATACCGGGGCCAAGGTCACAAGGGCTCCGCTCCGCATCGCCTTGTCTCGTCCTTGGCCAAGGCGGCCAAGGCGGCCAAGGCGGCCAGGGTGCCAACGTTGGGCGAGGCTAAGCGGCTAAGCGGCTAAGCGCAGGGCACGGGTTCGGGCACGGGTCACACGGTCACTTCAGAAGCTGAAAAAGCTACAGCCTGAAAGTTCCATTAAAAAAATCCAACGATTCAAACGATTCAAATGTCTGTTTCAGAATGTTTCAAATATGCCACGATGCCACCGCAACTTGGAAGAGGCCTTTAGCTTCCACGTGTTTTTGAACCAACTAGTAACTGCCCAAAGCCTTGTCCAGAAGTGCATGATGCCTGGCATTGCGGCGGTCATCGTGTTGACATCTTCCACGGAAATCAAATTTACATTTACATTTCCAAGACCCAGACTGGCCTACAGGTCAAAAAGACTTTATCATGTTTTATCTCAGTGTTCAAAAGTGGGGAGGCCTCATCTCAGGATAACTGGTCCATCTTGACGACCAATTGGTCTTGAGTTTTGGAGCCAGGCTCAAGTCCTCGGACAAAACCCTGCCTCTTCTCTGAGCAAGAATCCGAGGCGTTGATTTAGCATACCTGGCAAAAATTGCAAAGCCCACAAGGACTGAAAATGGCAGGTGCAGCAAAATCATTTGACAAAATCTGAATGAATCTGATTTCCAACCGTCCAACCTTTTTCTTTGCATTTCTGGGATCCAGTGTCGCGATTGTTTCTAGCCAAAAATCGGCGGAAGCACCATCTGTATCCTGGGCAGCTGCTGCGTCCAGAAGGGCCTTTCTTGCTAGCAACCCTTGCTTCACAAGCGCTCCTTGGATAGTGCCAGGATACATTTTGGACAATGCCAACATTGGCTGAATGAGCTTGCAAGGTGAGATTCTTGCAGATTTTGTTGGTTAAAAAAAAGCAAAGCAGACTTATCTAGGCCCATCAGTACAAAAGAGTAATGGTGCCAAAGACATGGTAACACGGACCGTCGCAACCTTGCGTTTTTAAATTCAATGTGCAAAAACGCTCACGCTTTGCCAGTTTCTGAATGATGTGTTTGGACCTGTTTTCCGTCCTTTTTCATGTTGTCGCGTAATTGTCACTTTGCTGAATTGTGTCTCCTTTGGCAGATTCTGTCCCAGAATCTGCCATTCAGGCAAGGTCCGGTGCGGTTCTTCATCTGACTGGGACTGTTTTTTTCAATTGAGTTCAAACAGCGATCAATTTGCTGTGTACCAGCATTCTTAGTATGACGTGTGTGCGTGTGTGCAAGTGCAAGAGAAGATCTTACAACGTAGCATTCAGAATGTTAGAAAGTGCAAGAAAAGATCTCACAACGTAGCAGCAAGTGTGTGTGTGTGTGCAAGTGCAAGAGAAGATATTACAACGTAGCATCCGGTGTGTGCACAAGTGCGAGAGAAGATTTCATAGCGTAGCATCAAATGTGTGTGCTCGTGCTTCAAGAGAAGATATCATAATGTAGCTTATCCTATGTGCGCAAGTAAACGTGAACGTTAATGCCCCACCCCCCCCCCCCCCCCCCCCCCCCCCCCCCCTTTTGCCGAAACAAAAAATTACACACCCCCCCCGGTGTGGGGAAAAAAATTAAAACAACTCCCCCAAAAAACCAAAAAAAACACCCCCACAGCGGTC
>Ga0126342_10014080_pt1 | contig 14137 bp, 12 predicted proteins | sample Cyp1metagenome_FD_92528 | JGI IMG/M metagenome (GOLD analysis project Ga0126342, IMG submission 92528) | Coral microbial communities from Lord Howe Island, Old Settlement Bay, Australia - Cyphastrea 1 metagenome | ecosystem: Host-associated > Invertebrates > Cnidaria > Coral ...
ATTTTCTTACTAAAAATGTTGACTTATCGGAAAACGACCGTGACAGGCCGTGACAGCCCGTGACAACCCCTTCAAAACCAGATCTTCATGGATAGACAAAAACACATGGCTTTGAGATTCTTGGTGTTGCTCTGAATCTGACTCCCAATTTAATGGGAAAAACACGAGTTCCGTTAAGTATGGGAATTTGATGCACTTACCTCCCTTTAACCCCTAAGTAGCTTAAAAACAACTACTTTCTGATAAGTGAATTTATAGCACCATCTTTTGATCCTTAGGGATGGTTACAGCATGTTATAGCCATAGAAGTGAAGCTCTGTCCACCCCTACGTATCCACCTGCGGCTTCGCTGGCTGGAAAATCCCCTAAATGCTGGTATTTTCATGGAAAAAATATGGAAACATATAGCAAATCATCTATAAATTGGACATTGCTAATTATTCGAATCCATTTATCCATTATATCACATTATATGCATCTGTGAATGCATGGTTATCCTCGTCCTGTGCAAAATGGAGGCTTTAAAGAAAAAGTGATAGATGACTGGGGAATGTTAGATGGAGGGTATATCATTGAATCCTCCGCCTCCGTGTTTTAATGGTTGTCTGGTTGGTGCTTTGGAACATGGCTGGATTATGACTTTCCATATCTCGGGAATTCATCATCCCAACTGACTTTCACTCCATCATTTTTCAGAGGGGTTGGTTGAAACCACCAACCAACTAGATTATTATTAACCATCATGAACCATCATCATAACCATTAATATGAACCATCATCATTAACAGTATATTACCAACCATTGGTAGGTAGGTATACCAACCACCAACCAGTTGAAAATCTGGGATGTTTCTGGTTGGATTCTGGTTGAGATTCGCAGCTGTGGCGAGGTCGTGTTTTGAGTTGGCAAGACGGCAGGAGGGCCCAGTCGGCCCAGCGCAGAGAGACGCTCTTGGATGTTTCTATCGTTGGTGGCTGCCGATGTATCTACTGCGAATATTGTGTATTCGTTAAGATTTGTATGTATTAATTATATATATATATATACAGTCATTGTATATATAGATAGATATTATATATATGTATCGTATGAATACGTCTATGTATGTCTATGTTTTTTTGATTTGCACTCATGTCAATTCCAGTCAGATGATTTTGTTACTTTAAGTTACTTTGCCATGTCGGCTAGAGCATCCACATTGTTGGTTTCAATCACAAGTTATTTCCTTCAATTCCACCAACAACCAGTTCCCATCAACGAAAAACACAACATCATCAAAACTCAGTTTGAAATTCAATCACAAACTCACAATGAACTGGGTTTTAATTCACAATTTCCATAAAACCTAGAGAACCTAGAGAAAACATCATATGTCCATATAAAACTCTACAAAACTCAGAATTTCCACCGTGTTTTTCTTGCACACCAGGTGATGAGCGAGGTGAGACACCAGCCTATGAGATGTTGGACCTCTCCGAGGCGACATATCCCTATGGATCCGAACACTGAGAAGGTACTTAACCCCTAAATAATACCCCAAGTACTTACTAAGACACTACTTGGATCCATAGGATATATATATATATATATATTATAAGTAATAGTAATAATCATAGGGTCCACAAGGTCAGCAATGATGAGGTAAACATACAAAAAGATGTGGACAACCAATGGTGTTGCAATCGGAAAATGATCATACGTTCATGGTGTGTTTTCCACGTCTACATACGTTGGTTTACAGTTCCCCAAGTGCGCTCAGTGGAGTATCCCATTTTGCAGCGGCTTACAAGAAGAATCATGAGTATAGTTGCTATAAGAAGCTGCCAATCAGGTATTAAAAAGGGTTTAATATTCCCCAGTAGTTGGTTATTAATTACTAAATCTATGTGGAGGATCCACAATATGTATGGTTTACATACATATACTGCAGACGGGCTGTCGTGCATAGCTGTCCATTATTGACGAACATTTTGCCCACGACCCAAACATGGAGCAGGTAGGCTCAGACTGGGTTCATTTTTATGGGGGAGAAAACTTGTGTTTTTAGCTTCAAAACTATTGATGTGAAGATGGTTGAACCAGCCAAAAAATCGAGTGAAGATGTTTTTATTTGTCAAGATTCGGTTCGTGTTCCCAGATCTGATGCTACCAGCAGTGCCAGGTGGATCTGCAAATGTTCAAAGTTGTGGCTCAAAAGGCTGACGAACTGATCGAAAGGCATCGCTTTCGTCAGGCTTAGCGGATCCGGATGGAGTTGTGGTTATGACATATGGAGTTATACTGGATTACCATGTTATATGTATTTATATATATATATATATGTTATACAGTAAACCCATATTAGGAGCTAGTAATCCAGTATAACTCCATATTAGTTATAAACCCATCTTATGGAGCTGTTGATTCGGGATTATGTTATAAACCCATATTAAAAAAGTTGTCGACCAACACCCGTATCATGAGATGGATTTTAAGGGTATGTTAAATGGTGGAAATGGTTCTGCCAAGGTCAAGACGAGTTCCGTTTGAACGTACCCTCTGGTAATTTAACACAGCTATGGAAAATCAACATCTTTAATGGTAAATCAACTATAAATGGGCCATTTTCCATAGCTATGTTAAATTACCAGAGGGTATTGTTGTTTTACCAAAGGCATTTTTTGTCTTACTGGTGCTAAACGCAGGGAATTTTCGGGAATGATCCACTGGCTAACTATCAATATCTATCAATAATAATCCCAGCAACCCCCAGCAACCCATCCATTCCCTACGTAAAGCGCACCAGTAAGTTGTTTTACCAAAGGCATTTTTTGTTGAACATGGTTCATTGTCATGGGGATTCCACAAGATCTAGATCAGGGTGTTATTCAAAACAGTGGAAATTACCAACAAAACCAGGGAACACTCTGTTGAGCACGTTTTTTTGCATTGAACATGATCATGAAATGTAAGTTCCAGATGATCTTGCGTTGTCTCGAAGATAAAAAACATATGGGTACGCTAGATCCCCTTTAATCACTGATTGGTGGTTTGGATCATTTATTCTTCCATAGATTGGGAATAATCATCCCAACTGACTAATATTTTTCAGAGGGGCTGAAACGTCTAATTCGTTGAGTCGTGTTTTCCCATTGAGATGGACATCACTTGGGGATATCTCCCATTTTTGGATACGGCCAGACTTTTTTATCCCCTGATGTAACGTCATGCAACTGATGGCTCAAGTGGTTGTTGCTTTGAAATATACATTTGCTGTTACTATTTAAACATCCTAGTTGTGATATGAGCTGACTCATGTTATGTTTCGGGTTACGGGTTGAAGTGACAGCAACTAGGGCACATGGTATGACACCCAGGAGATATTGACGGTATTCTTCAGTAAAACCTTGGGGTTTGGGCCAAAACCACCATCTTTTGCCATGTCAAAGCACCAGTTCCGAAGCAAGAAACGACTTCTGCATCATTCAGGAATTCACCATGATTTTGGACAAAAACTATGCCAGGCTTATGAGCTGCTTTGCCGCATGCGGCCCTGCCTGTCCCATCAAGGTTGATGGCGGGATGGCTAGGGGATATCTCTTTTGCTTCCTGGGTGCGATGATATTCTGGGAAAGATATGGGAAACATATGGACATACTGGTAGATGAAGTACTGTAGATCATGATATATAATATATATATATATATATATGTGGATAATAAGGGGGTTAATGTGATTTGATGGGTTTTCATTAATGGGATTTCAAACTATAGGTTCAATTCACTGCCAAATCAATGTAAAACATGTGTGTGTGTGTGGGGTTCTCCAACCTATTATCCAACCTATCATATAAAAATGAGTTTGCGGTTTACGGACTATTTTCGCAGGAACCTCGGATCTACTGGGTACCAGGGTTTCGACCCAGCCATAGAGAAGCGGAGATGAACACACGAAGCAACTTTGTTTGGCAAACCAGGTTTGGGGGATATATAACACTGATAAATGGAATATTAAGCAGCTATATATAATTTGATCATATACATACCTAGATACTCGTTTGAGGCACTTTTTGCTAAAAGTATCCTCTACCCATGCTGCGGCGTAATTTCAAACTTGGGGCATTTTTGGATTTCTGCTGCGGCGTTTTTTTTGCTTCTAAACAAAAACTGTGCAAGAAGCTGGAGCACGTGGTTTCAGCATTTTTCAGGGCTTCACTACATCCTGGTCAGGAACTTTGACTCACTTATCTCAATGCAAACTGAAACAAGCTGGTAATATTTCGGACCAGTCCGACCGAAAGTTGTAGCTCTTGTTGTTGTTCTGGAATTAACGTGCAGTTTGGACAGCCACGTTTTTTTTCGAAATTCCCCGGCCAGGTCAATCAAATAATGACGTGTTGCGTAATTGCGGCGTATTTTGGCGCAGCAATGGCGGCGTAATTTGGCGTAATTGCGGCGTAATTTTGCGTATTTGCGGCGTAATTTGGCATAACTGCCTCAAAGTTGTTGCAACATGGCTCAATGACTCCATTGTGTTTGTGGGAGCATTTTTGGTTGGTTATGTAAGTCACGATGTTTGTCGATTAAATCCCACTTGTTGTGGATGGAACTTCCCATGATCAGGTGAAGAGGTGACCAGAGAAGTCACCCACAGCAGCAGCATTGAGGAGGCATCCATGGTGATGTACAAATGGCGATTCTTCAGGAGTTTTGGATAATCGGATAATCTAATGGGATTCATGTGGATTTAGCCAACAGCACATGGGGATAAAATGATATATGATATAATAGGGATTTCATGAGAATATCAAGATGATCGGGATTCATAAGCAACTTGATGATACCACTACAATGGGATAATGGGATTTAAGCAACTAATATAGGGATATGAAGGGGATGACTATATAACCATGCTTGAGATTCTTGGGTTTGTCTGAAACTAGGGTATATCCCCAAATAGCTTTTTCAATACAGGAAACATGAAATTGAAAGATATACACAATGTTCAGACAAATCCACATGCTTTAAGCTGCTTACCCTGCAAATGTCAGGATCTAAAGATCGCCAGATATGAGAATTGTTCCGGTGTTCCGGTTTTGTATTTGTCTCACGGCATGTTTTTTTTCAAACACCATCTTACTTGTGCTTAGTAGGGAATGAGGGAATGATCCACAATAACTATCAATAATCATCCCATTTCCCCATTCCTATCCATTCCCTACTAAGCACCAGTAAGCCATTCTTCACCCAACGAGTGCAGTTGGGTTTAAGGAAGAAAACAGACACTGATTCAACCGGGGAGAGGAACCTGGTGAGCCGGCCATGTTTGTGATGATTTTCATCGGTTGGGGATGAGCCACAAGCTGAGCACCTGTAAAAACATGCCAACCATGTCAGAAAATTGTTGGGTTGAGAGTTTCCAGCAGAATTCAATTGTTTTTGATGACTTTCCATTGTTTACCATCGCAGTACAGTCAATACACCACTCTCAAATAGTTTTTTTTCAAAAACATATCGCCACTATTAGACTATTCACCACTCTTAGTCACAACTCCAACAGAATTCAACATGTTTTCATATGGCTATGGATCAATACCTATATAGATACATTTTTAGTGGGTTATTCAGTTATTCACAATAAATCCCAGCTATGACTTGGGGTTCACGGCACGGTACCAGGGTTTTGACCCATCCCCATATTTTTTCCCAACAAAGCCAGACAGGGTACCACCTGCTAGGTGCCATCCACGCCCTCTGAGACGCCGGTGCAGTCTGGGCTCCTGGCGGGTCAAGGTGGACACCAGAAATCGAGAAGAGACACCAACTGGAGGTGCTAACACCGTGTCCTGCGGCCTGTGCGTTTTTTTTTGGGATTTTGTAGATGTTTGTGTTTATATAATTATTATGTATATATAATATATACATATGGTGTGGGGTAGGGTGGGGGGGGGTGGGGGGGCAATAACGTTCATAAGACCACGCTCTTGATGCCACGTTGATAACATGTTGAAGTGACGCCGCCGCCAGGCCACATGGCACGGCCACAGGCCATGGGGATATGGATATCTACATCCACTGTATCTACCCAGCTAAAGATGTTGTTTTCATGTGGGTATCCCCATTTATGGAAACCCCCAGTTATAGCCTCATTTCTGGTGGCTCAGGAGAAAAAAAACACAGGGATCGAGCCTTTGTTCTAGAGGGGATTCAACACACAGAACAGTGGATTTTAGCAGACAATGGGACCATTTGAGTGTCGAAACATTCTTTTTTGGCCAGAGAACGATGTTGATGCAAGATGATGCAAGATGATGCAAGCAATACTAAACAACTAAACATCCACTGCCCCTGATGATCCCCAAATGAGTGGCTGCTAGACAAAGCCCGGGTGGTTGATGATTCAGTCATTTAACATGGTGTTCAACAATCAACATATGGGGATATAAGTCGATATAAAGACAATTTATGTATATATATAATACATATTTGGGTATACTATACCGCCCTTACTGCGACCTCACTGGAATCATGGTTAAAAAGGGAAATCATCCCCAAATGGCCTTAATTCAGGTTATATAGTGAAATATTATAATTTACCCAGACACACATATATATATACCCTGTCATTATATATATAACTATTGAATGATGTTTGGTTAATCACAGTAGTTAATTATGATTTATGATGTTTATGACCACATACCCTGGTTATCATGTTTTAAATGGTGTTATAAATGAAAAAAACAACAAATCATATGTATCCTGAATATTGGTGCTGAGTATTTAATTGAGACAACCCGCAGATGAATTGGGGAAGATCACAATCCCCCATCCAAAATATCCAACACATCCAAGGCCCCCGCAGATGGAGGTTGCTAGCCGGAAGCTCAGCAGGTTTGAAAGGGCTAGGGTTGAAAAATCGCACCATGGGCTGGGAACTTCCCTATGAAACATGGGAACATCATATAACACTTGGAGGTTTGTAGTTGGAAGACCGTCGAACTCAGGATTTCATTCCATTTGGTGGAGTTGAGGATGCCAATTTTGGATGTAATGAAAGTTTTGGCCCCTTGTCATTTGCAAAATCAGTACACCAATGGTTGAAAGCAGCACAATTTCCTGGTGCCTTCTTAGTTGTTGGACCGTGGTGTACGACAGGTGCTTGGCAAAATATTTTTCTGATAAGAAAGTCTTAGAGACAAGTCTACCCTCTGGTAAACTAACATAGCTATGGAAAATCACAATTTTCAATGGGTAAATCCACTATAAATGGTCATTTTCATTAGCTATTTTGATATTATCAGAGGGTATTTTTTTTACTTCTTGGGAATGCGGTTCAATACAGCACAGAAGGACGACACCAATTCTGAATGGAGTCAGGACTCAGCATGCTGGGCGTTCGGGTTCAAGGAAGGTAGGGTACTAAGTTACTAAGCTGTATGACATATTGAAATCCATTACTGGTCGATCTGGGAAAGTGGACTTATCCATGATATCCATGGATGATTGACCCATATTGACCCATTGGGGATTCTCAATTCCCTTTGCGGTCATGGCTTGCGATACATCAGCAAGAAACATCAAGGACGGATAGCCGCATGGTCATCAAAGTTGACATGGATCCCGAGTTTTAGAAATTCTATGAGTTCCAACCCCTAAATTGCTGCACTGTGCTTGTTATTTCCACATCTACCCTTTGGTAATCAAATATGGCTGGCTGGGAAATTGTCTATTGTATAAAAAGGAGGATTTAAGAAGAAAATCAGGTGACCTAGGTGTATTTATATATATATATATATATATTTATATATAATATGTATATATATATATATTTATGAGCCCAACAACACAGAGAATATAGGGTTTGACAAAAAAAAAAAACAGAGCAAACAAAAAAAACAAACTAGAAAACCAAAACCAAGGAAAAAACAAGAAAAAAACAACAAAAACTGCGGAAAATGCAGGTTTTGATTTGTTTTTGTTTTTTTTCTATTTTTTGTGTTTCTTCTGGTGATGTTTCCTGTCGATTTATTTTTTTGGTGATTCTGTTTTTGTTTTTATTTTTGTTTTTTTTGTTTTTTTGCTAAAATCCACTTTCTCTGTTCTACACGGGGTCATAAATATATATATATATATAGATGGGCGGGGAAAACACATATCATATATGTGAAAAAAACCTTCAGCTTTTGATTTTGGTTTCGCTGAGTTGCTCCGTCTTTGATTTCTTGCACCGCCCGCTTCAAATGCTTCTAGCGGGCAATTGCAGAAGCCCCGCTTGAGCATGGCAGCTTAGTCTAGTGGATCTGGGGAACAAATTTGGTTGCTGATCCGCGGAGAATGGAAGGTCAGCAAGGACTGAGAATTCCTTTGATTTGAAAAGTTGTAGAAAGTTCCTGTTATTGACATTTCGGGACCTCCAATCATGGGGTATTTCCTTCCCATTGTCACTTTCCATGTCACTTCCGCATACTTACACAAGACGTGTACGAAGAGCAACATTTGTCCAGTTGAGCAGGAGAGGAGAGTCCCAACAAATATATCTTGGAGGTGCAGCCACAACCAACATTTCGATTCTCATTTCCTCATGTTTTTTGGTAGGTTCAGCTCAACAACCCACAGATCACCAGGCAGTTCCCTCATTCTTCGCCATGGAAGCGGCTCCCGGCTCCGAGCCATGCGCCGAGCCCTGCGCCGAGCCATGTGCCGCCGAAGGGACGGTACCGGCGCGTCCACGGAGGGTTGCGCGGATGTGCAGTTGGAGATGTTACACGAGTAGTTTGGGGTTGGTTTATACCCTCTGGTAAACATACAAAAAACTATGGAAAATCACCATTTTGAATAGGTAAATCCACTATAAATGACCTTACCAGAGGGTAAGTGGCTTAACAATGGTTTATGGTAGATATATATAACTATAGTTAATCAGGTTTGGCAGTTTGATATACTGATTGGTGGTTTGGAACATGAATGTTATTTTCCCCAATAGCTGGGATGATGATCCAATCTGACGAACTCATATTTTTCAGAGGGGTTGAAACCACCAACCAGATAGAGATTTTGAAAGAACATGCACAATGGATATCATGGACCAACATATGTGACCTGAAGATGGGAGATGAACGGAGCTTCGTTCAAACCTGCCGAGGCTTGTTGCGAGGGCTGTCAAAGGCCTGCCAAGCTGTGTCTTTGCCACTTGGTCTTGGTTTTACACAGTTTCACCCACAAGAACATTGGATTTGTTTCATATATAATTGTATCATCATGGCGATCAGAGCGAGAAAATGCGGGATATGTTTCATATGTTCATGGAGCTTTGATTGGTATGTTCCACTCTCAGAAAGTGAGCAGAGATCGATGATGATCGTGTGATTTCGCCCTTCAAGGTGACGTGCTGCCACCAGAGCCTGTGCAGACGCGCACCCGTGTGGTGATTTTGGTGCATCCCAAGGCGCGTTCCGATAGATGCGGGTACCCCCAAATCATCCAATTCACTACGCAATGTTTGAAACCCATGTTTTTGGGGATCCCACATTTTAAGAAACCTTCATATGTTTAGATGTGCTATATTCTAATCAGCATGTCAACATCATTTCATAGGTTGAAGACACATAATACAGATGCGCAGAAAATAGAATCCACAACAATATTATAATATTGCGACCTTTCATCACCGCATGTCGACATCCGGTGGCACAGCTTGCAGCTTCCGACCAGGAAGTTCGTCGAAAACTGGGCACCCTGCCGCTGCTGAGGCGAAGGGAAACAGTTGATGTTGGCATGACTTGCTCCACGAACCTACACGACTGCAAACCGCTGGGTTTTCGCTTCTCCCATTTCCCTTACTGGTGCTTAGCAGGGAATGAGGGAATGATCCTTATAATAACTATCAATAATCATCCCATTCCCCCATTCCTATATCCATTCCCTACTAAGCACCAGTAAGTTCCGATTCGTGAGGCTTTGTTTGCAAGACATCATCATCAAAGAAGGCGGGACGCTGGAAAACCATCCAGATGGCGTCATGATGGTCGTGTAAGACTTTTTGGTAGCCATAAATGGTAATATGTATGAACCGATAAATTGTGTTTGCAAGGTAAAATTGAAGTACTATCTGGGTGTCAAGCACCTTTCTGCACTGCTGCACAGATATGCATCCATTTCTGGTGCTAAAATGTTGATAAAACCATAGAAGAATTGCAGTAATTTTATTCGGGTGTTTATGATATGAATTATCAGACTACACGTGTGAAGCAAATTCCCATTGGTACTACTCAAACAGTACCACAAATCCATTTAGGAAGAAGATTCTAGTAATCGTTTGAAACATACCATGAGGGCTTAAGGTGTCTTTGGGTTTGTCTGCATTTTTCGGACAACCCCCAATTCCAAGGGACTGTCATCATTTTCTCCACTTCAAAGGCGGTAAATTTCGAGGATTTTCACCATTGGGGATGCACCATGTTCAGTATCCACATTGTGCTGGCATGGATGAATTGCCAGAGGCTCCCCAAAAAAGGTATATTCCCATGACATAAAAAATCCGATTTTATAATCCCATCTGGTTGGTGGTTTGGAACATGACCTTTATGACTTTCCATATATTGGGAATGTCATCATCCCAACTGACGAACTCCATCATTTTTCAGAGGGGTAGGTCAACCACCAACCAGTTATAATCCCATTAATTCACCCAATGAAATCTCATTACCATCTGGTAAACCAACATAACTGGGAAAATCTATGGCCATGTTCAATAGCAAACTGGTAGTTTACCAGAGGGTAATTCACCCAATGATCATCATAATATCTATAGATATCTAACTATGAATCTAGTATAGATGATAATTACATAGTAATTCACCCAATGATTTTGTTGGTTAAACCACCATTAAACCACCATTTTTTACCATCATTTTCCTATGGTTTTCCTATGGTTTTCCTGTTTTCCTATGGTTTTCCTATGGTTTTCCTATGGTTTTCCATGATAAAACCCACGAAATCCCCTGAGTTCACTCGGTCGTTGCTGTAGGCGATCGCTTCCCGGAGCCCGAGGAGGACCCGGAGCTGCATCGCCTCATCGCGGACGGTGTCCATCAGTGGGGCAGCCGAAGGGCCAAAGGGGGCCGAAACCATGGGGAGATCAATGGAAAAATGGGATGTGTATAGGAAATTCATGGGAAATCATGGGACATTCATAGGGATTTCATGGGAAATTCATGGGGATTTAATGGGACATTAATGGGATTTAATGGGACATTCATGGGAAATTCATTGGAAATTCATTGGAAATTATAGGGATTTAATGGGACATTATAGAAATTATATGGATATATAGTGTATATAATATATGTACATAACATACCCTCTGGTAAATGTTTACATAGCTATTGAAAAATGGCCATATAAATAGTGTATTTTCCCATTGAACATGGTGATTTTCCATAGTTATGTTAGTTTACCAGAGGGTATAGTATGATATAGTATGCCAATGAGATATGTGTAAATTTGATACATTTGATAGAACCACCAATAATTGGAACATATCCATAGTATGAAACAATGAGATATGAAACAATGAGATACATCTCAGATATATGAAACATATGGGACAATTACTCGATTACCATAAATACAATATCTAGGGGATATGTTATATATGTTCTATATCATATGGATTCATATGGGATATATCGTGGGATATCAATCCCGATGTTATGTCGATTATATTTCATTGTCTGGAGATATGATGATTACATAGTATTATTTGGGGATAGAATGATGCTTAACAATTTAAATTTCATGTTATCCCCAGATGTTAATAATTGAAATGATATGTTTGTCACCAAAATGATAATGAACATATTACATATAGTATTATAATTCCCATATTTCACTTGATAAACATTGGGATACATGGGAATGTTATTTTGATACTTTAATTTTGTTGATCATTATTGTAACCAATAGATCAATAGGAATACTTGAGGGGATACGGGGATATCATAAGGGCTTAGTGGGATGTGTTCTGCTTGATTTTTCTTGTAATCTACATGTATATCCATAAAATTTTCATTTAAGTCATTTATGAGTTGCATGATGTTGCATGAGTGGCTGGTCACATCACGTTGACGCTGTGAGAGCCAAGCGTTTCCCAGAAGAACCGATGGAGATGGTCAGTTGGTACTTCCACAAAGTTGGGCAGAAGATGCATTTTGTGAAGACTCCGTCTACCATCAACAAAAGAAACTTCATCGACAGGCATAGAAGGGCTCGAGAAGATAGAGACTTGATCTCTATAAAGTCCTGCAGTTCGACGTGGCTTCAACTCCGAGGCCGAAACAGATCTGTTGCAAAATCACTGCCACAAGTCATGTGCCACAAGTCCAACACCAGAGGTGAGGCATCCCAGATATAAATTGGTTGATAAAGCCATGAACTAGTTTGATATATCTGCCATACACCATATTTATATAAGCTAGTTATGATGTTATGTGTGTTGGATTATAACACCCATCAATTAGTTCGATATATATATATATATGTAGATAATATATATAGATAACATATATATATAGATAATATATATGTATATATATAATATATACATATATATAGATTATATATATATACCTGGTGTACCATAAACCCTGGTGTAAACCGACCTAGCTTGGTGGCACCTTCTGAGGATATAGCACTGGGGGAAACGTGGGAAACCAAGCGTTTGACAATATCTTTGGGTAAACCAAGTTTTTCATGCGGAATGCAACGTGTTTACCATGGGGATATGATGGGATATGATGGGATATGCAATTCACTTTGATTCACCAAGCAATACCACACATTTTAGCAGCGGATCTTGATACCGCTATATTTTGGTAGGATGCAAAACCAGCGACCCACAGAATTTGCGTTTTTTGGGGCAAGTTAAAGAAGGGAAACTGATGCTCTGAACGGCACCAGGAAATTTTGGGCACTATTTGTGGACAATTCCCGAGAGTAAATCCCAATGTTTGCCCGCTTGTTATCTCATTTTCTGATCATAACATGATATGAATCAAAATTTTCAGGTAAATCATATTAAATCATACTGTATTACTCCCAAGATCATATTACTCCCGCTAATCCCATCTTCTGAGAATCAAATCTCGTGGAAAAAACAAGTCTTTTGATCCAAACCCAATTGTGATTTACTCCTCGATTTATTATGTTGTTCCAGTTCACCCCATTTTAATCGCCATAGCCTCTAGTGGATCCCCCACGCGGTTCAATGATTTTTCTCATTCAAACTTCTATGTATATTCATTTAAAAAGGGATTTCGCCTTTAAAACCCATTCAATCACCATTTTTTACGGGTAAAAACCCATTCAATCACCATTTTTCATAGGCAAAAACCCATTAAACCACCATGAAACCACCATTTTCCTATGGTTTTCCTATGGTTTCCTATGGTTTTCCTATGGTTTTCCATCATTAAACCATGATAAACCACCATTTTTCACAGGTAAATCCTCCATCTGATCTCCCTGGGGCGATTCTCCCAGGCCCATGTTTCTGTGCCCCGGACCTGATGCAGTCGAGCTCGGGACTGAGGAGGTGAAACCTGGCCGATGTTTTTTTTCTTTTTTTTTTTAATGGATTTATAGATAGTTGTAGATTTTTAATGATTTTTATGGATATATATATATATATTTAATGTTGATATACTATTTTATAGATATTTATAGATTTTTAATGTTGATATACTATTTTATAGATATTTAGAGATATTTAATGTTGATTCATATTATTTTATATATATTGATAGCTGACTTATGATAGCTAAGTTGATGCTTAAATAACTTATTTGGCGAGTTGTGTTGGGCTTCATCCCTGCGAGTTGATGCCAACAATGGGATATCAATGGGTATATTGTTGCATATTATGGGTTTAAACCTGAAAGATCGGAAGAAATAAAGATCCCCTCCGGTAATTTAGCATAGTTACGGACAATTCCTGAACTAAATGGATGTTTCTAGCTGGGAAAATCATCTATAAATGGGGAATGTTCCATGGCTACATTAAATTGCCGCAGAGTAGTTAGCATAGACATGTATATATAGGCTCGTCCCCGGTCTTGGAACTACATACGATGGGGTGGGGGGATGGGGGGGGATGTTA
>Ga0126342_10014081_pt1 | contig 14136 bp, 14 predicted proteins | sample Cyp1metagenome_FD_92528 | JGI IMG/M metagenome (GOLD analysis project Ga0126342, IMG submission 92528) | Coral microbial communities from Lord Howe Island, Old Settlement Bay, Australia - Cyphastrea 1 metagenome | ecosystem: Host-associated > Invertebrates > Cnidaria > Coral ...
AAGGGGATCAATTAAAAGTCAAATTGGCCAAACTGAAATTTTCGGAAATTGGAGATGGATGCCTGTTTTTAGTATTAGGGGGACGTTTAGTATTAGGAGGAAGGGATTATATATATATATATATCGAGTTTAGATACGTAGAATTGAGAAATGACTTTGTCTAAGAACAGGATCGCAAACAACAAAATCCATACGCATGTTTATTCGATTTTATTAGTATCAGTATCATTTTCACCATGGAAATGGGATAAAATTAGCATTTGGAGCTACGCTACGCATTTTCAGATTCTCCAATTCCTCGGGGAACGGCGTCTTATGAAGAAACTCCAATCATCCACAAAAAGATGTCACGCGTTTCACAGGATTTGGTGCGAATGTGTTTCTTAGTAACTTTCATCACTTTCATCACTTTCATAGACAGATGATGGTTTTGAATGTTTTTGAGCCATCAGCTTAGTATAGCTTAGTCATCTTGTTCCCATCTAACCCACCATTGAGGGAGGGAAAAAAAAAAAACATCGGCCAAAATGGAGGGACATTCTGGGATGAAAAACCACACCAAGTTGTTGATGCTTCCATCGCTTCCATCAATCCAAAACATCAACTCTGAGATTGTGGTCTTTTCCCATGTAATTCTCCCTATGGAAAATGCCACGCGCATGGCCTCTCCTGAACGTAGCCGGCGCCGGCTTGTTCTGCCTCCTTTGAATGAATGGCTAGTTACCATGCACCTCAAATGGTAGAAGTGGGGTAACCTCCGGTAAAATCACATAGAGATGAACATATCGTTCTTTTCACTTCAGTTCATTACATGTTCATATTTCATACTCTTCACAGTCAGAAAAGACTCACATCTGCTACCAGTTGAGGGCAAGTTTGACTGTGCCATGCGCATAGATGCAGTGGCAGACTATGGTCATGCCTGAAGGAAAATCTTTCCGGTGAACTAACATGGCTATAATTAATACATCATGGCTATAATACATCATGGCTATTAAACATGTGTATCAATGGGTGATGTTCAATAATTAGCTGCGAATCTCTACCAGAGGGTAGATCTTGAGATCTTGAAAGGTTGAACCATTCTGAAACCTTCCAGCCGAGGTCTCCTCAGCCGCTGCATTCCAGGCCTGCCAAGAGTGAAAGCCTATGGAAGTTGGTCGCTTGTTGCGAATCCTATGGAAAATGGGATTTCTATGGATTTCTCTGGTTGCTTTGGATACCTGCTTGCAAACTCAGCTTGAAGTCAAACAACTCAGTGAATCTTAGCCAAACAATGCAACGTCATGGGGCATTTTGCGTCCCTGAACCACCTTCAAAAGGACTCCGGTGCCTCCAAGAATGTAATCCTTAACCCAAAGGCCAGTAAAAAATTGGACGTTTTTGTCTACTTGGGAGGTTTCCTAAATCACGTGGGTACCCCTAAATCATCGATGTTCAAAGGATTTTCCATTATACAAACATATACAAACCATCCAGCTCTTGGGGTACTCCCATTTATGGAAAAACCAATTCAATCCTCTTCATTCAAACATCTCAAAGCATGTCGGCCCGTGAAGTTTGAGCCTGTTTCCACAAATACTATGACATCTTCAGGTGGCTATGAATCAGTCAATCTCTGGTGCCCTGCAAGCCATCCCTAAAACCTGCTCGTCCATAAGTATTGATCCTGGAACCATAGGGTTTGAAAGCACCAACTAGATCACAGTTGGTTGTCTACCTATCATATCCCCACGTTGGATGGTGAAATCTAGTTCAATCCCCCATGTTTGCTGGTTACCCTCCGGCAATCAAACGGGGCAATGGAAACTTCTCATTTATAATTGTTTTCTTCCAGCTATAGACCTCCATTTAGAAGTGATTTCCGAAATGCCACGTTTGATCAACAAAATGGACCACGTTATGGGGACTTCCCAGCTATAAACCTCATTTATTTTGAGGCAAATCCCCATGTGGGTATGGATCAATACCTATATAAATACCATATTTTTAGTTGGTTATTCACATCCATTTGCATCCCAGCTATGACTTGGGGTTCACGGCACGGTACCTAAGGTACCAGGGTGCCATGACCCATCCCCATGTTTGTTGCTTCAACAAAACCACCTTTGACTCAGCCTGATTCCCCCTGATTCTCAATGTTTCAGCCTCATTGGACCTGATGGAAGAGCCCATGATGCTGGAGCACACCTTAGACGCGTGAGGCGCTTGCACAGGTACAGAAACGGATGAAACCAATACGAAAGGGTTTATTAATATACATCCAAACCAATATGGTATATTAATTAATATATATATATATGTATATATATAATATATAATATATATATATAATATAATATAATATATATATATACATCCGGAGGGTTCTTAAAATGGAGGATCCACAAGTCACCATGCTTGTTTCAATACTAAAATAGTCTGAATTTTCATGATTTGGGGTGCCCCCATTTTAGGAAACCTCCATATATGTAATGAAGAAATATGCTATTCATGACTTAGAGTATGCTATTCATGACTTAGAGTCCAATACTCCAATTTGCGGGGTATCTAGTATATTCTAATACTCAGGGCCGTACCAAACCAATCCGCTTGCTGGTTTCAACCCGTGTGCGAAAGCCATTGGGAATAATCATCCAATTTCTATCGGTTTCTATGGTTGAAAACCAACCAAATATGCCTTGGAATGTATGTGTCAGATTCCACCAAATATTGGAATATTGATAAATATCAGAATATTGTAATATTGCAATGTCGTAATATTTGAAACATTCTGCAATGATGAGAAGGGATTGCAAAATTGAGTGGAATCTGGAATGTGACTGAACTACAGTATATATTCTTGGAACTTTCTTTCAATGAGAAGTGAAGAGATCTCGAAATTTATGATGTTGGGAAAACTTCAATATTTAAGTCCTGTTTGAAGCAACCATATGGGGCCGGAAATCTTCACTTCTGCCGAATATCATCCCATGAACAACATCCAACACCGGCCAAAAGCCATTGCACACTGGTTCCTAAAAGGATTTATATACTATGAAGAATCCTATTTGTAGTGTTTCCCACTAAGCCTTGGTCATGTGTAGACACTCCGAAGAATGGTACGCCAACCAAAAAAAAGACAGCACACATTCACATCCTCAAATTCAGAAAGGACACATAAGAAATCCGCGTACATTTGTTCTAATCTTCCTGCATTGAAGCACTATTTATTGTTTTGCCAAGCAAGCTTTTGCTACTCTACAATGCTGTTTCTAAAATCCATAAAGTACGGTACATGCCGGCGGTTGTTGAAAAGCCAGGTAACCGAAAACACTAGCCAATCTTAAGGATACCGCCGACACGTGTTTCTTTTTGGTATAGTTTGCACAAACATATACAATATATATATATATACAATTATATACAAACATATATATGTTTCTTGATGTTTTTGGAATGTATCCCCATGGCGCAAAACACATACTATGGAGGTTTCCTAAAGTATGAATGCCCCCCCAAATCATCCAAATTAGACCATTTTACTATTGGAACAACCATCGTGACTTGGGAATACCCCATGGAAACCCCCCATATTTTTCACATACGAAAAACCAAGGTTAAGCCTGCCAAGAAACCACTTCATCGGTGACCGATCCGTTGTGCTCCTCTGTCTTTTCCTGAAACGACACACCCCCGAAATGGTCCCAATTATGTGGGCATTCCCTCCTAAACCACATTCTTGTTGCTATCAATGTAAAAAATGAAACGAGCAACTAGCAACTGTAGTTCGCAAGCAGTTTCAAAACCTGAACAAAGCTGATATAATATAACGCAAACGCATGATCACAACATAACATAACATAACATGATAGACGTGGAAATAAATGGGTTGAAATAACGATAGACATGCGCAGCAGGTGCCGCTTTGGGAGATGCATCTAATGTCATATGTTCGGATATGCAGCATGTCACTACATCTCTCACAGACATGAGTAGATGGCAGTACATATATGATTTATATGATCCTATGTATATAGTATACAGTATATATATACACACATCATTGCAAATATACACTAATTGGTGGTATACCTACCCCTCTGAAAAATATGAAAGTCAGTTGGGATTATTATGCCCAATATATGGAAAAATAAAATTCATGTTCCAAACCACCAACCAGATAACTATAATATGATCATATCAAAATACACATGACAACAAAAATATAATAATTGTATATATATATACACATATTATCATGAAATAAGATGCAACTATATCTCAACTTATGACATACTGGAAAGAGTGCAAAAGGAGTATTATGAGTCACCATCATTGACCTTTTGAACAACAAATCGATATACTTCGGTAACCTCCCCTTTTAATAATGGCTGGTTGGTGGTATACCTGTACCTACCCCTCTGAAAAATATGACTTCGTCAGTTGGGATGATGACATTCCCAATATATGGAAAAATACAGTAATCAAAATGTTCCAAAGCACCAACCAGATTTTATGACCTTTTCAGTTTATGTTTGAAACCATCGACCAGTTATGGCCAAACATATACTAATACTAATCATTAAAAGTCATAAAAGTCATGTTCCAGAGCACCAACCAGTAACTATAGTTAATGGGTTTATAATGGTTTATAAACCAACAATAACCAACATGTAACCTCCCCTTTTAATAATGAATGCTATACGGTATACCAAACAATATCCCAAATCTATGGCCACATCATCGATCATCCCGCCACAAGTCACAAGTTTGGCCCTCTTCAGGACCATCATCTTCTGCGAGACGGGGGCAACATTGGTAAAGCACATAGCAAAGCCATGGAAAAAACCTTACGAAAAATGGTGGTTTCAACATAAAAAAAACGAAAACTATGAGTTCGTCAGATTGGATCATCATCTCAACTATTGGGGAAAATAAGACATGTTCCAAACAACCAACCAGCTTAGATATCTTAGATACCCTGCAAAACATTTGAGTCTTAGCTGGTTAGTAGATATTAGCATATTCCGAAAGAAAAAAAATGAACAGATTAAACTACCCCATCCAAGGTTGACCTAGAACCAAGGTTGTTGGTAAAATGGTAACATCTCAAACACTACATAGCTTTGAAATAGGGAACTGTTGTGACAAACAGTGTTGCACTTTATGCGTACCCTATGTTCAGATAATCCAATAGCTATATATGTTTACCCTCTGGTAATTTAACATAGCTATTGAACATGACCATAGAAATAGTGGATTTTCCCATTAAAAAGGGTGGATCTTTCCATAGTTTTCTGCAACATTCTGTAACAGTTTACCAGAGGGTACCCGTATTTCCTGGGGAATCACGCAATGGAAAATTGGGAGCCAATTCTTTGATCCCCATGGTCCCTATAAGGACAGTGAAACCGAGGCTCAGTCGGCTCAGTTCATGTTCATTTTCCTGGCTTGATGTTACACAAAAAACAGTTGCAGAATCTCTCTATGTACATACAAGTGATATTTATGATATACATACAGTATACGTATATGAAGAGTTATCATAGATCTATTCTATCATGTTCATTACATGCCAAACTGTCGGGTCATCCTTTCAGAAGTTCCGAGTCCATCGCGATCGAACAACGTTTCCGGCACCTGCAAGGTGAAGGGATCCCAGCCATAGACCACGAAATCGCGAAACTGCAATGCCTCAGCGAACAGCGAGAAATGGTTCGCGAGTCCTGGAAGATCTTGGAGTCCATTTCCGCATGATCATCTCCGCTGGATAATTTTAGATGACTTTAAGCGGCTGTTGAACACATTTTGAGATCCAGTATGAACTTGGGGCATTTCTACGGCTTAATAAAATGCATGTTGAACCTGCCCCAGAATGATATGCTTCGTAGATCAGGTCTACCAAACAAAGCTCAAAGGTTGTCACCATCATGCCAGCTGCTTTGTTGCTTCGAACGTTTGGAGATTGGCCATTCCTTTCTTTGCGCAGCATCACCCTATTGTAAGGGGGGTCATACAGATTCGAACGATGGGTTATCACCCTACTGTACTTCTTCTGAGTTCTCAGTTTCGCTGGTTGACAGAGTGTCTTTGTAGGCTTATTTTAGGTATGAGTCAAATTTGTTCAAATTGAGATACCAATAGACCCTCAATATACTGGTCAGTTTAAGAAAAATAAACGATCCAGTTTAGCTGATCACTTTGACTCATATCCCATCGTATCCCGATTGGGCCCGTATGAGTTTGTCCGAAGATATGCTTCCCACTGAATTCACCAAAAGAGAGTGAGACTTGTCACAACTTGGGGAGTAGATGCCATTCTCCATTCCAGCTACATGGGATAGATTCCATCCGGGAAGATTCTATTAGTTCACTAACTTGAAATAAGGCATGAAACGCATGTTTAATGTTAATAATCATCATCCCCCCCATTCATATTTTTTTAAAAACTATAATCAGTATCCAACATATTGGGATAATTCCCCTTGCTATCAACTATGATAGGATTCTATTCCCCTTACTATTACATATCCCCCTTGCTATTGGGATACCCTCTGGTAATTTAACATAACTATGGAAAATCACCATTTATAGTGGATTTTCCCATGAAACATGGTGGATCTTTCCATAGTTATGTAAAAGTTTACCAGAGGGTAATTCCCCTATTCCATTGACTAACCAACATTCCATGTGTATTCCGTTGATTCTCCAGGGTGCCAAGTGCATGGCGGCCGAACCCTGCAAGCGAGCCTGGAGAGATGCCAACTCATCCGGACATGTCATGATGGTGAATTACTTATAGGAAATGACTTCTATCTTATCTTATCTTTACATAAACTTCAGGAATATTCAGGATATATATATATATACTATTATATTTATACCTAAAGATATGGCGATTTGAATCAGCATTCCAAGTTGATAATGGTGGAATAATCACGACATTCATTGAGATTCTGGATGAACTATAGTAACTCATTGACCCAATATAAGGTAAATAAGATAGTAAGGCCATTTGGAGATAGTCGACCTGATTAACCAACATTCCACTAATATGTTGTTGCAGTGAGGTCCTTACAATTTAATTAGATACATGTGCACGTATGTGTATTATTCCTCCGCACTAATCTTTTGGCTTGTTGCAGAGTTGTGCTTTTGGGGTTGGTTCACTTTTTCCTTTGGGGTTTTACTTTTTGGTTTATCACCAAATATCGTTTTTCCAAACATGCCAAATGCAAAAACATCTCATATATGCAACATTATGCAACATTTATTTTTATACTACCCTCTGGTAAACTAACATAGCTATTGAACATGGCCATTTATAGTGAGTTTTCCCATAAAAAATGGTGGATCTTTCCATGGTTATGTAACAGTTTACCAGAGGGTATGGCTATTTTCGTCAAACGCTGCCCCTATGGATGCCCCTATGGATGTTGATTTCCCCGGTCAGAAATTTCGTCGGTGGTGCCGCCGGTGCCTTCTGCCGTGCCGCGGCGCGTGCTTTCACCGCCACTTCAGCAATGGCACAGGAAGCATCCCTGGGGTTTTTTGGGATGGGACGAAAAGGCCCCAAGCCCTGGATTTCATCCATTTTCATCCACCAACATGGGGGGTTCACCATCAAAATCATCAAAAAAATCCATGACAAATTGGAATTTAACATGATTTACCCTCTGGTAAACATACAAACAAACGATGGACACATCCAGTATTTTATAGCTGGGTAAATCAACGATTTCGACTGGGCCATGGCTTCAAGTTCGCTTTCTGTGGATCATCCCGGATCATCCTGGATCCTGGATCGATGGAGATGGTCACGCCCCACCTCTTGAGGTTGCCCAGTTTGATCTCCAACTCCTGGCCGAAAACCACAACGCACCATGGCGATGTGGAAAAAACCCTCTGAAAGTAAATCATTTAAGATCATCTTCCAAACGGGAATTTACATGGTTTTACCATTGTTTTACTATGACAGGTGAACATCGATGAATACGTTGACCATAAGCCATAAGCAGATCATAAGTAGATCATCTACTTCCAAAGGAAACCATAAGATTCCACGATGTATATACATCTGTTGTACAGCGGAGGGAAAACCTCGCTAGCGTTTTTGACATTTGTTGATATCTCTCATGTTCGCACATGGAAAGTGGGGGGTGTCTAATAACGTTCTATGAGGTAAGGTAACATCTGACACGCTCTTGATTCATATTGATTCTATGCTCTGAACACTTTCATGCAACAATTAACATGCCCTCCTACGCCTGAAGCACTGTGTGTAAAAGTTTCTCGGTGTTTAACTTATTGCTGTGTGCAAAACGCTTGCCGTGTAAAAGCCTTCTGTTTTTAGCGTCTTCAATGATGGCGGACCAAGCAGCCACTTGTATCACTGGGCTCACAGTCAAATGGGATCCAACACCGCGGTTTTCATTTCAAGTGCTGATGACGCCCTCAAGTCCTCCACCCCAAAAACATCGTGCAGATTTTGCTTCGCCGGGACTTGCCAATCCGATTTTGGACTTTGGACTATTGAACTTATTGAACCAGAACCAGCTGTCAAGTTGACAGGCTATTATAATCTATTACATTTCATAAGCTAGCCTGACATAGCTCATTTAGTGTTGATTCCTCACACTAACCATCATTCTCAACGAGCTTGGCCACTGTGGTTGTTCGTTTGTTTACCCCAAACAAAAAAAAAATCCACCCCGTCCCTTGTCATTTGACACTCAGGACCATACTCGAAGCTCTTGGTGATAGCCTTGACGCACCTGGTGAATGTATGTTTTGAAAATGGGAGGTAGATGACCAAATGGACCAGGGCTTTTAACCAAGGCTTGGTCTATGTCACTTTACGTTTGATCCACGAAATTATCCAAATTCACCAGCCATCAGCATCTTGAAGCATCACCAGCCATTCTGAAAAACCAATGTTTGGAGACATTCTTCAACCAATGTTTGTTTGGAGACCGAGAACTTTGATCCTTCCATACTGATGTAGTTCAAACCGATTTGTTGTTCTGGATGTAGTTCCGGATCTTCACATCCCAACAGAAATCCCCCAAAAAAACATGGTACCCTCTGGTAATGACTAACATAGCTATTGAAAATGATCATTTATAGTTGATTTTTACCTACTAAAATCTATAAATGGTGATTTTCCATAGTTTTCTGCTAGTTGACCAGATGGTGTACAGTAAGTCTCCACAAATCTCCTTCCCAGCCTTCCAAGATGGTAAACCTGGCTCCGGCTCCGTGAAGAGCTTCAGCTCCTGTGGGAAAATTGGATGGAAAATCCATGAAGAAATCCACGAAGAATTTCATGGAGAACTGGGGGGATACCATAACTTCGGAAACCTCCATCTGGTCCGACTGGGAACAACTACCCTCTGGTAATTTAACATAGCTATGGAAAATCACAATTTTTAATGGGAAAATCCACTATAAATGGCCATTTTCAATAGCTATGTTAAATTACCAGAGGGTAAATCAGACTTTGATGTAATCACTGTGACGTCACGAATATTTCAAGGAATATTTCATGGAATTCTCATCTATCATTGTCGACATCACGATTGGTCTAGCAGGAATATTCCAATGGATAGCAGCTCAATGGATTTTGATAGCAGGTTGATGACATCTGGATTATGAAGAACTAATGGTTTATGGCAATCTTGAGTTTCCAATCATTGTACTATTTACTGCGAGCAATTTTGACTTTATATACATTCAAACATTTTGCAATTGACTGCATTTGGATTGGAGTCTAAGGAATTTGTCGTTGGAGTTTCCAATCAGTGTTGGCAATCTTTGGAATTATTGTAAACCCAGGATACATCATGCTGGTTTGTTTGATTGGTTTAGAATCATTGTTGGTAATAAAAGAGTGGAACAAATCATATCCATCAGAACGGGACCATTGGAACACATAATTGGTAAAAGTATGTAAAGATTGCTCTCTTTCACCCCAAGGTAAGTAAATCCAGTCGTTTTTGTCACCGAATCTCTAAGACTCTGGGACTGGGGTATGATTTCCTTGAGTTGAAGTGGCACAAATAAAGGTGGTTCTCTATGTGGCTCTTCATGTGCGATTTTTGGGTTTGCTGCTGGGCGCAGAACCCTACATGAACTGCTACGGTATGGAATTCCTTTTTCCGCATTTGGATTTCTGCATTTCATTTTTTGGTATTTTCTGAACCGAGCAAATTTCAACATGTTGCATGACTTTTGTCCATACTCATTTTCTCCATACACTGCAATTATCTCTGTTGATGCTTTTCAAAAACATACTTTGCCTTCAATCATAATTACCATCTGGTTATTTAACATAGCCATGGAAAATCACCATGCTATTAATAGGTAAACCATCTATAAAGCCATCCATACCATGGCTATGTTAGTCATAACCAGAGGGTATGTTTGCAGAAATCCAAAACGTCAAAACCAAAGCCACCATGATTCATCTCATGGTAAAGCTGCATCATTCAACTGGTCCGACTGCTGTACCCTCTGGTAAACTCACGTAGCTATGGAAAGATCCACCATTGTTAATAGGTAAATCAACTATAAATGGTCAATTTTCCATAGCTACGTTAGTTTACCAGAGGGGATGTATCTATACTGATCTACTTGCTAATTATCTAATTAGTTTGAAATACTGGTTGGTGGTATACCTACCCCTCTGAAATATGATGGACTTCGTCAGTTGGGATGATGAAATTCCCAATATATGGAAAAATAAAAATGTTCCAAACCACGTGCACCAACCAGTACTGGTATACGGTATACCAATTAGTAATGATCCTTGCTGATTTACAGAAATGCTGATAATTAGATTATCTAATTAGTATGAAATAGTTAAATAGTATGAGCATCTGTGAAACATGTGTAAAAAATGTATCTCAACCCAAACGACTCTCAACCAGTTGCAACCAACAGCGACACCCAGTTGGGTCTCCTGAAAAGCCTTGGTGATCGATGCTGGAACTGGGGTATGGGATACACAAACATGTCAATACGTATATATATATATGATGTACTGTATTACATTAGTATTGATATATTGCCAACAAATACGGGGTTGTAATAGATTGTAATACCCAACTGGCATAAATTAAAATAAATTCCAAGAGGCAATAGACTCTATATAGACGGAATCTACCCCACGTGACTGTGTCTGAAACCTGGGTTTACCCTCAGGCTGTGGCAATCTTAATGGGGAACATGATAATGGTTTTAGAGATATCCTGGTATCCTATTTCGGCAAATCCATGTCCACTATGCCATACCAATATCCAGGCAAACCCTTGACAGGTGGAATTGTAGAGGGAGTATCAAGACACAACCTTGGGGTTGCGAAAAAGAAGACCTCGTCTTTACTCAACCTGTTTGAAGGTTCCCTTAAAAAGAGTTGGCAAGCTGAATCAGCCATGGTGATACGTGGCCATACAATTTGTTGCGGGTCTACCTTCTGGTAAACTAAGAGTTTGCTATGGAAAATCGCCGTCTTCAGTAGGTAAATCAACTATATTTCTATGGGCCATTTTCAATAATAGCTATGTAACAAATTACCAGACTATAAATGGGCCACTTTCAATAGCAAACTTCAATGGATTGGTTTAAAGGAACATTTACAGGAAAACCCCGATGATCTTCATGGGAAAATCTATGGTTTCCGGTTAAGATTTTCCCTTAAACCAATCCATTGAAGACTGTAAATTACCAACGAAACTGGAGTCCCAAGTTTGGATCTCTGGATGTCAGCTCTTAGGCTCCCACCGTTTCATTCAACACGAACCTGGGCAACGAATGCCCCGTACTTCCGTTGTCAACTTTAATGTACAAAGACTGAAAAACATACGTAGATATCGACTTTTATTCCATATAATATCATATATATATATTGTAATTATATATCCCATAGGATCCATGTATGCTATATATGGTAACATTTACCATATTCTACTATCAATATACCCCAAATGTTAGCATATATACCATACATTGATCCTATGGGTACTGTATCTTTAAAAACACTTTAAAGGACAATTTGTTGAAACTCTGCAAGTAGAAGAATTCTTTGAAGTGCCCCGGCAGAATGCGGCGGAGCCGACCCAGAAATCACACCACTTTCCCAGCAGCCAACTCAACTGGGCATCGACCGTCACCGAGCAGTTTATGACCATTTTCATTAAAGAGCACTGGGCTACTCCTAACAGGGCCACTCCCAAAAGTTGCTATCCTTTCAAAAAAACTAAACAAATCAAAAAAAAACTCAACAATTCAAAAACACATTAAAACAAATCAATCCAACAATTCAAAAAGAAACTCGAAACCTCAAAAAAACGAAAAAAATGATCAGAAAATAAAAATAACAAAAACTATCAAAAAACATCTAAAAAGTTAAAAAAATCACAAATAATAATAAACATACCGAAAAACATATTTAAAAAAAAAAACACAGTCAAACAAAATCAACCAAAAAAAAGACAAATTCGAAAAACAATAAAAACAACGAATCCAACAACAATCACACAAAAAATCATTTTAATTTTACATTAACATCTTTAAATACATATTTAAAATAAACTAGAAAGTATGAATGAAAAAAAAAATGGAATGACTTATACTTTTTTGGAATGACATGGAATTATTTGGAACGAACTTGAATTATTTGAAATAAATCTTTTTTTTCATGAAAAGGAATGTTCTAGGAGTGTCCCTATAAGGAATGTCCCTCTCCATAGAAAAGACATTTGTTGAATATCTATCCCCGGGTGTCCCATCCTGCGAGCTATGGTGGACCATGTTTCAAGGAACAGTGTTTAACTGGAAATAGGCTATCTCCAATTCCAATGGATTATCATCATTTTCCTCAGTAAAATATAGTAAAATTGCGTTTTGGGGGGTACCGTACAGCCTATATTTTCACCTGAGCTTTTTCAGACACAGCCTTTTTTGTTGCCGGTATACAGTAACAGTATGAGCATGTACCATACCACATATAGCAAACAGGCATCAACAAAATTCAATCTAATGTCAACCCTGGATTAATAAATGCCTAGGCTTTTTAATTGGGGTTGTAGCGATTAAGTACCATTTTTGTTGACATATTATGACTATTTGGAGGGTACCACCCCTAATTAATCAGGGGTTAACATTAAGCCAACAATGATTAGATTGGTTTAAGATGGTTTAAGGGAAAATTTACAGGAAACCATAGATTTTCCCATTAAATATGGGGCTTTCCTGTAAATTTTTCCTTAAACCAATCCATTGAAACAAACATTGCAGAGAACCAGGCCTCGGCTCCAGCGGCCCTGCAGGATGTGGAAGATAGCAGAGCGAGTCGCCGAGACCTGCAGGAAAAGGCAGGTCGAGACCTGCGCGTTTTTGTTTCGGCGCCGAAACCAGGGATCCGAAGACGAAAACAACGGCTTTTGCATATTCAAAAAGTGGTGATTGGCCATGAAAAATATGAAAAATGGTGATGTAAGCATCAAACATAGTGATTTAAGATGATATAAGATGATTTAAGATGATTTAAGCATCAATCATGGTGGTCTAAAGTGGAATGGGGATGATCCCTGGGATCATCGTCAGATATTTTGTTTTGATATGACGCCAGCTTGGGGTTCCATGAATCCTTCTGATAGTCAACTGCTAGGTGAAACATGTGGCCATAGGATCCATGGTGCTGGTACATGCTGACATGACTGGGGTATATTGATGGTAAAATATGGTAAATGTTACCATATATACCAGCACCATGGATCCTATGGGTTTGGCCATTTGGCCAAATATTCCAAATGGTAACCCCCCAAAAAATAAACCATCCACGACAACTATTTGTGCAAAGAAAAGGTCTGCGCCAGTGTTCGCACTAGATTTGAGTAAGATAACAATTCCCAGATACTAGTACCGGCTAGAAAGCACAGGGCGCAAGTGGTCAATCTTGCCCAAGTCGAGCTCAGTTTCAAAAGTACTTGTGATGAATACTTGGTTTGAATGCTTTTGCTTTAAATATATATACCAGTAGTACCGCACAAGGCGGTGGCGGAAGTTTCAAAAATAGAAAACCTATAGGAGAGGTTGGTTGTTGTGAATCAGGGATGGCAAAGCGAATCCACTGATGGATTGAAAGGTGCTTGA
>Ga0126342_10014082_pt1 | contig 14135 bp, 13 predicted proteins | sample Cyp1metagenome_FD_92528 | JGI IMG/M metagenome (GOLD analysis project Ga0126342, IMG submission 92528) | Coral microbial communities from Lord Howe Island, Old Settlement Bay, Australia - Cyphastrea 1 metagenome | ecosystem: Host-associated > Invertebrates > Cnidaria > Coral ...
ACCACACCCACCATACAGTTGAAGCGCTGGAAAAGAAAGCGCAGGGCAGTCAAAGATGCCCAAGACGCGAAGTGGAGGTGTAAAAAGGCTTTCCGCATGCAGTTTGCCAGGGGATGCGGATGACGCAATCAGGATATACTGTAAAACGATATAGTGAAGCCCCAAAAACGATAACTTTGCCCCGAGATCGCATTTTTCAATTGAGGTTTTGCCGATCGCTCATATGTATTTATTATATTATTTCTTGGTAATTATTTTGGTAAACCGCCACGGTGGCTTTCAGCTCCTGCAGACTCTTTTTTGTGCACCTGCGCTGTTGTAGCCTGAAGTTTGAGTGTGCGCACTGTACTGTTATGACCTTTGCATATCGCCAATAAAGGACGTTCAGCGTTTTCAGATGGGACTGGGCACACCTCATAAAATCCATTAAAATCCATTAAAATCTCATAGATCTCATATCAATGGTCGACGCATGTCGAAGCTATAGAATGGGGCAACGTTTGGCAGTTCAAAAGGTCACTTCTTGCAGCATGCTTGCTGTTGCACAGCACTGCTGATACACATCAGCTAGCTGCTAGCAGCTGCTTTGTGTAAACTTTGTGCAGCCACTCCAAACCAATTTCAATAGCAAATGATGCTTGCAATGCCAGTGACAGAAAAGATGCTAGTTCTGCTGCTTGAAGCTGTGAATTGATCCATGCCTCTGTTGTTTAGGTTTGCACACCAACCCCACAGGATCTCAACGTCTCTAAACAATATCAAAACATACCTACTAAACAATGTCTGTATATGTCTGTACAGCATCCTGATGATCTCATTGTTGGTGATGGTGATTAAGACATATTAAGGCGAATGATTTGAATGAAGAGCACTTCGCAGGAGTTCAATTTTTCATAATTTTTCCACTGGACTGCAGTGCTTCGGCCTTTCGTTACCGTCTTACAGCGCATCAGCGCCCTCCTGTAACTTTGACAAAAGGTCTGAATCTGCAGGAGTAGCGACAGTGTAGACTGTCTGTAGACTATGCTTTCGCGTAGCAGATTGCATCTTCTAGCTTGGTAGCTAAGGCCACATGTTTGTAAATGTTTTCGCAATCTCTTTGTGGTTTCATATGAATTTGAAGGCCAAAAACTCCCTTTTGTGATCTTTTGTTGTTTCGGCAATGGGTCGTCGCTACTAGCTCTGCCGAGGCAGGGTCTCACATTGATGAGTCAGAGGGTTTGCAGTTTTATTGTAGTCAGAAACGTCAGAGATTTTTGTAGAAATTTCATGAAATTTCAGCCAAGGTTCAGCCGATGAATGGCACACCTGAGAGGCCCAGCCGCAGATCTCAATGGCATGGTGCAACGGGTTTGTTTAAACGGCTGCACTGAAATCACTTCAGCATGGCAGTGATTTACTTCATCTATCTTCATCTATCTTCATCTATCTTCATCTATCTTCATCTATCTTCATCTATCTTCATCTATCTTCATCTATCTTCATCTATCTTCATCTATCTTCATCTATATTGAACATAATTTCAACATAATTTCAACATAATTTCAACATTCATTTTACATTATTTAATACTATGACAATACTACGACATTTGACTACAGTCGCCCTATGGATGCCACTCAGACTTGATCTGACTTGATGCCTTTGAATTGCTCAGAGTCTGAAGCCCGTATGTTACGGACAGGTATCCCAGAACACCAGCCGGTTCAGATCTAGCAATCCAGTTGCCTTTGACTCCAACTCAAACTCTAACTTAGTTTCATTGCTCGAGCTGACCACAGCGAAATATCGAATTCTAACTGCAGAATTTAGTGCCACAGACCAGACCCACAGCACAAAAGCTGCTGCTTGCATAGAGTATACTTACTATAGTTGCAATGAACAACCTGTCATCATGTACAGTACTCGTTACACCATGAACAAGCACAGATAGCATGTACGTGCCATGGTGTTTTGGCGTGTGGCCGCAGTGTCACTGTGGCCCTGCAGGGGACACTTCGATGAATTAATTGGGTCTGGGCCAGGACTCAGATCTTGGCCATGGAATGGTACCCTGTGCAGAACTGTCAAAGCTGTCAAAACTGGCAGAAGCTCACTATAATATGATTATAGTTTTCAAAGTTTTCACTATGTGCAGGTCTCGAAGCTTCACTAGTTGTCACTCAACAAGCTATTCTATCGCTTTTTTTATTTGTTCAGCTAAGTTTCTTGCTGCAGCCCTGCTGTAAAAAATGTCAACTCAATTTGCATGCCCTTGAAGTGGCTTTTATGTTTCCGGTTCTAACTGTAGCGCCGCGTGATGTATTGAGTATTTAACATGTGCATCGCAGTCAGGAGGAGATATTAGGTTAGGGAAGGGAGAATATATGGGTAGCATTGGGTAACTGGAGAAATGATGACCAATGACTCAAATGACATCAAATGACTAGGAAGATATAGGAAGATATAGGAAGTTGGATCTCATCTGGATCTCCAATGATCTCCTGGCTGTCCCTCCCCGGTTCCCCCAGGGCACTTCATCGAGCTTCCGGGTCTTCGTTGCACGGAGCTGCCACAGCATCCACTGGGCTCCAAAGGCGACCGCTGGAGTGACGACTTGGAACTGGACGCCAGGAGCGAGATGGAGAATGCACCGAGTCGATTCCGTTAACAAATAGAACACTGAACAACCATCAAAGGCCATCAAAGACCATCAAAGACCATAAGATATCACAAGAAATCAAACAAGATGGATATAATAGGATAACAGATGCCGAAGTTCATTTTGGCTCTAAGTTGGTAAACCAAGAAACACATACGAAAAGCTATGAGGTCGACATATGTTTTCATTAGGACTTGTTTTCCAGGAAAACAATCTGTCATTACAAATCTAGCGATACTTCAATCTCTGCAACCTGGACTCACCGGGCTGCTTGACCAGGAATGCTTGCGATGACACAGATTCGTGTACTGGCTTCATGCGATACACAGGCACAGCCGGCAAGCATCGGCAAGCATCGGCAAGCATCGGCAAGCATCGGCAAGCATCGGCAAGCATCGGCAAGCATCGGCAAGCATCATTATTCAACAATTATTCAACATATTCAACCTCGATGCGATTCTGAAACCTTTTTGAATCAAAAAACATCACAGAAAGCAGTCGGATCAGTGCTTCCGTTGGATGTAGCTGGTGGCCTTGAGATGCCAACGATCATCCCTAAGGTGACAACGATCAACACTGCTTCGACTGGTGTGGTCGGCCACAATTTTGCATGCCCATGTCGGACCAGGAGTGATCAAGATCACCTCCAGTCACTGAAATGTGAATAGTTGAATCATTTTGGTTGTTTTGGGTTATTTTTGGTTCATGGTTCACTTTTCCGCTGGTGAAGCCTTACCTTGTGACAGTGAGTTGTAGAGGACAAACGTCCGTTCGCACCGAATGCGGCATGGACCAGCTACGTAAAGTCGGAGTACTTGGAGGTCTCCTTGGTTGCAAGTTATGATGCTATGGCTATCTATGGCTGCTATGCCCTGCCAATCAGGGACACTATGGGACACTGATCAGAAATACAATCTTTTTCACAACAAGACGGCTTGGACTGCCCTCGTGCTGAGGGTCTTGGAATCTCCCATGCAGATCTTCGTGGATACCTCCCTGGACGAGCGCAGCCAAAGAAGCCCCTAGATGGCGAGCTTGCGCGCGAGGTGAATTGCTACTCGATCTGCACGATATGTCTACAGTTAGCGTCATCAGATGTCACCGGCGAAGTCCAATTCTATGTAATTGTAGCTTGGTTTTGCATGGTTTTGCATGGTTTTGCTTGCTTGATTGGTTGATATTGGTTGATATTGGTTGGTTGAGAGATGTTTTTCGGGCATTTGACATTTAGACATTTTGACGCTCACATCTCACATATCTCACTCGTGCCAAGGCGATGGAACTGGCTTCGGACAAAGTTCCGATGTGATGCTCATAGGACCAGACCGGCTCAATGGTGTGGTGAATGGCTCCGATCCCCTGCAGTGGCTTGCAAGGTGAATCAAGGTGAGACATGTGGGACTATGTGGGACTGTTGAAAAGATGAGGGGCTTTTTGTATCTTTTTATGGCCTTGAAATGCTTTGAATACAAGACTTCCTACAGGAATTTGCAAGTCTCTAGATCTCCTTTTCAAGGGAACTCCAAAGCTAAGGTCTGCAAAACTAGCATTGCTTTTCAATCCTTTTCTTACCTTGCCTCGTTTCGGCTTTGTTCCATTTTGTTCCGATTGCCAGCGCTTGCCAACTGAATCTTCTCAAAGCAGCTTGTTTCCTCTTTGCCCAAATTAATGGAGCTGGATATCAGCTGGGTGAAAGATGGTGAAAGGGTAGAAATCTGTAGAACAAAAATGATCAAAACATATTGAAATCGTTGAAACTTTGCAGCATCTTGCAGCTAAGGCCTGGCTGCCACGTTCTTTATTTGTCAGTTGGTGACCCGCCGGAGTTGCTCAACAACCAAGCAGTGCATGGCGTGTTAAGCGAAATCGAGGCCAGGCTCACAGCACACACAGCAGTGATCGAGACATATCGAGACGGTTCTGTGATGCCAATGCATGTCATCGGTTCTGCAAGTTTCTCGGGACGATCTTGGGAGAATCATATATAATATATATTAAATTAAATATTAATATATTATAATCATTGTCGAGTCTTGCTTTCCATGGAAGGCTGATTCATTGTGTGTTTCCATATTTTTTTTCGAAAATAGAACCTCAATGAAGCTCAGATAATCGGAGATCATCTAAGTCATCTAAGTCTTGTCTCCGCGAATCTGCGGCCAGGATGCAGTGCTGCCAGTCTTCTCTGCCAGCGTGCCAGATCAGGACCCACAAAGTGGTCAGCTTGTGAAGTTGTGAAGTTTGACATGGTAAGGCACACTTAGAATCAAATAGCTTCACTGAGACCTGTGCAACAACTCCAACTTTGACATGAATTGAGTCTGCTCCACATATTTCAGTGCAAGGGAACATAAGGATATATAAGGATCATAAGGCAAAAACATTAGAAAAATATGAAGGATTTTGGCAGTCTGCAGAATTCGATTTCTGGAGGATTTTGCTCCAGGCACTGCGCTGCCCAAGTTGCCCAGGCGTTACTACTTTGATGCTGTGCCTGCAACTTGGAAATGAACACATCTAAGGATCAGCAAATTTTTGTCAATTCTTCGTTTTTGGATTGTTTTGTTTGGTTTTGTTTTTTGTTGGAGTGGGAACAGAAACTCCCAAAAGATGTAGGAATGACTACTAATCGCCAGAGGGTCGTCGGTTGTCTGCTTTTGGCTTCTCAAACAATGAATCGAGGAATTTCCCACCACGGTTGCCTACAGAAAGAAGTATGTCCTGTCGGTGTATTTTTTGTCTCCAGAGAGTTATTGCCCTGGTCCAAACAATACACGACTCAGCCCTGAGATGCTCGGCGAAAGCACTTCTGGAGTGATGTTTGTGCTGCCAGTGCACCCCAGTAACTTGCAGCATCTTGCCGCAGCAACAGTATCCCCCGATTTTGCCAGGCCCCTCTCAGTCATGGTCCACATCGTGCACTTAGACCACTTATTGACCACTTATTAGACCACTTAGACTGTTCCTAGTGAGTTACCGGTTCCCGCTGCTCTGACCTGTCCCGTGCCCTCGATTTAGGAAGGTGAAAGGCGATCTTTCACCACAGCATGTCTACATCGAAGATGGAACTCATCAAACACGGGAAGCTGCGTTTAAGCACTATCACTTCACCATGTTCTGCGGTGATTTCTCGTTGTCACCATTTCCTCCACTGGCCTTGGTCTACTCTCTAGCATATGTGGCACACGTTCCTCAGCAAGGCTTTTGGATGCTTTTTGCGCATTTGTTCTTGCACAAGGCGAATATGAATCAGCATGAAAGTGGCGGAAGATCTCAGGACAAACACGCATATTTCATAGTCAGAATGTATCCATGTAATTCTATGTAGATATCCGTACATACACGTGTGTCACATGTATATGTGTGTGTGTTCTATATTTAATATAAGTTTATCATTCTATATGTAAGGATATGTAAGGTGTGTTGAGAAATTCAGAGGCCAAGTTGCTGTGAACTGGCTGAACTGGCTGAACTGGCCTTCACCAAACTGAGTGCCTTTGCTGCCTGTGCTTCGCATTTCTGAGGCCATGGCACCAGAATTTATCCATTGGAAGTCCAGCCGAATGTTTTTCCACCTGCCAGATGCGGCACAGGGCGTGCGCTCGACCACTTTCACCAACCTGGAAGTGCCATGGCCATGGATGACGATGGACATTGATACTTTTGAATGGTGGCCATTGGTTTTGGACATTCCTCAATGTAATTCCTTATAGACATTCATGAATTTTCATGAAATTCATTCCTTTTTACCATTGCCCAGATGACTGAACGAGGCATACTTGCAGAACATGATGACCGCACCCTCCCAAGAGAAGGTCATGGAGTTCAAAGAAACCTTCACGCTCTTGTCACAGGCGCGTTGTCCCTGTCGTCCCTGTCGTTCCTGTCGTGCTGGTTTTGTGCTCACTTGTCTCTTGCACCCCCCTCCCGGTGCCAACCGGCTCACACTTTCTCTTGGCCTTTCACTTACCTTTTCAGACAAGACCTTGCAGCTCCTCCCAGTGACGTGTCCATGATGCCATTATCACAACAGAGATGGCGAAAGTATGGAAGAGTATGGTACAATGCACTGACATGTGCCCCATCACAGACGCATGTTTGTTGTGTGCCTGTTGGTTTGTTGATGTTTGTTGTATATTGTTGGCGCGCTGACCAGGTGCTTTTTCGCTATCGTTACGTGGAGCCCATCCGCCACCGCGCTGACGTGGCGGCCTGCGGCCTTTGCGATGCGCGGGATCGTGAACGGCGAAGGGCCGAGCAGCAACAAGCAAATGCCAAGGTGCCGATGCCCATGACACGTTGAGATGGGGAAGATGGGGAAGATGGGGACACAGACATGGATCCTGAGCTGGTTGTTAGTTGTTGATGTTGGAGGCTAAGAGGATTGCATTTAAGACACGAGTGGCTGGATGGCAGGGATGAGTACAATGAGTACCATGTATAGTACGCGGTGCGCAGGTAGTACCGTGTATTTTCAATACCCGTTGCGATCCTTCGAAGCTTTTTCATATTTTTTCATGTTGCAGTTGTGCAGGTAGCGACTGCATTGTTTCTAAAGCTTGTCTCGCCAGACGTTTCCTCAAGTTGTGTTGGAAATTGAACCTGTTGGTGCCACTTAACACAGATCTGAATTTGATTTGCTCATGATGTACTCATTTCAACATATTTCCACCCATTTCTGGCAGGTTGCGGTGGCTTTCTGCATCATGAGCCGGCGAAGTGCACATGAGCTGCGCAAGGTGGGACTCTGCAATCGGATTTTTCAAGACACTGCTTGCCATGGGGAATCGACTTGAAATGAATCGTTGATCAGTCTAAGGGTCCATGTAGAGATTGTCCATTACAAAGGCCGCCAAGGTTCCAACATGAGACCCCGCGAAAGTTTTTTCTGAGTTCGCGAATGTTTTTTTTTGCGAAAGATTTAACCAAAGATTCCAACACGAGACCCCCGCGAAAGATACATGCTGGGTTCGCGAAAGATTCACGAAAGTATTGTTTTTATTCGCGAAGAATGGCCCGTTTGCAGATAAAGGAATTTAGATCAACCACCAAGTGACCAAGTATATCAAACTTACAAACGATTCACATTGGACACATCTTAATCACATTGAAAAGCCTTCATTGCATGTTCGCTGGGATGTGCTTGAGGTGGTACGAGAGACCTGGGGGAAAGGCTTGGCTGGCAAAGCACCGAGTGTCGTGCAGCGCTTCTTTGTGGGGAAGGCTGCGAACACGTGACTTGGGCTGCATGTTCGTTGCCAAATCAGAAGAACCAAGTGAAGAGCTGGTCAAGTTGTATTTAGCAAAGTAATGCAAAATAATACATATTTGCTTCCAGGACAGTTTACTCACCCTGCGGGCTTCATTCAGGTGGCCAAAACATGCCAAAACTGCTTCCAACATGATTTGCAAAACAAGGAGTTTTGATGATTTTGATGTCATGTGCAGGAATTGTTCATCACATCTCACTTCTTGCAGCCTCATGCAGCTTTAGTACATTTTAGTACACTCTTTTCGTGTTTTTTTGACTGGTGGATGTGGCGAAAAAGCAACAACGAACAAGCTGCGGAGGTCTCATGCTTTGCATGATCTGGACGATGTCGTGGAGTTGCCAGTGGTGGAGTCCTACCGTACACTGAACATCAAGGCTTTATCGATGTTGTCCTGGGCTCACAAGACGTATCCCAACTTGCAGTGGTTGGTCAGACATGACGACGATGTCTATTTGAGGGCTCCAGCATTGCTGGCTCAGCTCTCTAGCAGACCACCGATCCGATATTTCTGGGGCATGTTCGACCACGGTTCAAGCCCGGTGAGAGATCCGTCGCATCAGCACTACAACTCCTACGAACAGTTCCCCAAACAAGAACATCCGGCCTGGGGCGATATTTTTCCGCCCTACGTTGCTTGGCTTTGTGCTGAGAGTCTGTCAGCGATGTCGGTGGTGATTTCTGCTGAGTCACTGTTTACTGGCAGAGATTTGCGGTGACATTCTGTGACATGCTGTGAGACTGTGAGATATTGTGACAGCGTGGTTTTTTGATTGCCATAATGCCATTCTTGCAGTGACAGGCGAGGGGACTGCTCTGGGCTATGTCAGCTGACCTGGTAGCCGCGACTGTGAAAGAGTTCATGGCAGACCGGGAGGTGGGCCAAGTGGGCCAAGCACAAGAGTTTCTTCAGTTTCTTCAAGTTTCTTCAAGTTTCTTGACATTCTTGACATCCTTTCGCAGTTTTCTGCATTGAAGCGTTGAAGTGGAGCAAACACGTCTCCCCAAAGGATCAGCCGGACATCCCCTTGGATGAGGTGCAGCTGTCATGAATAGATATGAATAGTCCATAGTCCTGTAGTGACTAATTTCAGTGTGTTTCCAATTTTCTCCATGTTGGGATGACCTTGGATGACTGAAGTTGCCAGGTGGCTGCAAGTAGTCTTCCCCACCCAGATGATCCTGCAGTTGGAGTGCTTATCGCTGGCTTGGCCACTGGCCTGGAACAAGTTGCATCGCCATTTGTGCAAGGTTCGAATCAGCTACACCTCAAACTTGGAAACCTGGGAACCCTGTTGTGTTCAATGATGTTTGACAAGGTGCAGCGCGGCATGTCTGTGAACCTTGATGACCGGGACTTCAATTCCTTCTCGCTGAACCCGTCCTGCAGCTCTGATCTGTTGATAAAAACTGGATCAAGAGACGTCGCACACATGGCATGGCATAGACGCATGAGACAAGGCCGCTTTCTCTAGCGATGGCCTTGGGCCCTTGATATGAGGCAATTCTACTTTCTCCAATATCCACAATCGCACCTGGGCAACTTATCTAAAGTTAGATGCTTTGTTTGGCCTATCCAAGGAACTTTCAAGGTGAACGGAAGACATCTTGAAACTTGTGACCATGGTGACCCTGGACAGTCTGTGAGGTAGTGCACCATGTCCAGCCAGAGACGATGCGTTGCATGTGGGAATTGGATAACGCGGAGGAAGCACAGGGCATTTCGTCGAGCAACTCAGTAACTCAGCAGCTCCAGGGCATTCTGCAGCGCCAAAGAAGTCTTTGTAGAGGTTTGTAACGCTTTGTAGTTTTCTTATGTTGTCTTGGCTTTTGATTTTTCATTTTTTTTGTTGCTCAGTTTGAAAAGCAGTTTCTATATGTTTCTATGTGGAGTGGGTTGGAAGCTGTTTGTTGATGCGTCTCAACCTCTGAACACCCACTGACGGAGATGACAGGTGATTGATGCATCCAGCCGGATATTCCCAGACTTGTGCCTGTGCTCAACTGATGTGGTGGAGGAGGAAGATGGCGAGGAGGAGTCTTTGAGAACTGGAAGCTCAGAATTGTGGCAATGTATGCATGTTTGATCATGTTTGATCATGTTTGATCATGTTTGATCATGTTTGATCATGTTTGATCATGTTTGATCATGTTTGATCATGTTTGATCATGGACATGTGCATTTTTGGGGCAGCAAAGTCCTCCTCTGCTGGACTTGGCCAGGAGCCTTTCTGGTATGACAGGTCCCGCTTCAACAACGCCCGCTAGCTTGAAAAAAGCTTTGTACGAGCCAGCGGCATCAGCCGTAAGCAAAAAGTCAAAGCGAGATGGCTTAGTTTCGTAGTGATTCGTAGTGCATTTGCAGATCTTTGGAGGCCAAAGACTGCTACATCTCAGGGCTCCGCAGATCACAACGCCCACATCTCAGAGTCTCAGAGATCCTATAGCTTTTATAGCGGCACCTGGCTACTATGACTAGCAGGAACTTTACTGCAGCGCTTGCCTTCCAAACTGTTGGCTGTTGGCTAGCAGGAACAGGATTCCAACATTTTTGCCAATCCTGGAAAACAACATCACAGCGGTCCTTTCATGTTATTTGAACATGTTTGAAGCTTTTGTTGAAAGTCAGCCAAGTCTTCAAATCTTCAAATCTCGTGTTCTTTGCAGGGAGCGAGTTTCTGGGAGGAAGTGCAGCGCCGCAGACGTGAGGAAAGACAGAGGCCAGAGATGGCCAGAGATGGCCAGAGTAATTAAATGTAATTAAGGTATATTAAGGTATTTCTTGGCAAAGATCAATACATTATATGATAATATATGTTTTGGCACATGCAATCCAAGAAAATCCAAGCCTCCTGCATGATTAAGAGTGGACCTGAGCCGGTTACGAATGTGCCCCGATCTGTGCACCTCGCAGGCGCCAATCCACAAGCGAGGCGGTTTTTTTTGCCACGTGTTACACACGTTCTTTGCTTTTCGTAGTACTTTGTCAAATCCCTGTAATGTGCTTTGCGTGTTTCCATTCTCCATACTGTCCATACTATCCATACTGCTTCTGGAGTAGTGCCAACTCACGCACTTGTGACCAACCACCATTCGCTGTCAACTGCCTTCATTTGTTCTGCTGGTAATCCATCTCGCCCAAGTCCAGCTGAATGCTGAAACTGGAAGGTGCAACAGCTCTTGCAGGAGGTTCGAAAGGAGCGCAGAGCAAACCCAGAGTCGGTCACGTCCTTGGCGATGCTGTGCAATTTTCGGGAAACCCGTCCAAGTATCTACAGATTCTACAGAGCAGTTATTTTATATTCTGTATATCGTCGATCCATTATGAAAGCGCCAAGCTTTTCATGTACTCAAGTCTTGGCATAGATTCTTCTTCGAGTCAGACATGAGGTACAGAGTCCAACATCAGGCAGTAGCCGAAAGGGTCTCGAGTCAAACTAGGGTCACTGCGTTGCATTTTCCCATATCGATTCTCTACGATTCTGGTTCACTTCTGAAGACCCACCTGTGGGTTTGAAGATGTGCCTTGTATGTCTTGTATGCTTTGTCTCGAGACTATTTTTATTATTTTTTATTGATTTCTCACCATCCTTTCCAGTTGCCCTTCACTAGGCAGCGAAGCCACTGGGCCAGGATCCGAAAATAGAGCTGGGTTCTCAGCCCTGATTTGACACCACTAACTTCAGCCAGTGAGCCAAGTGATGTTATTTTACATATTTGTTTCATGTTGTAACATGTTGTAGCATGCAACAATGTATACTATAAAGTAAAGACTATAATGTCATTAATGTATGATTGAAAGATTGAAATACATCAAACTACATTATACTATCATTATACTTAATAGTAATACGTGAATGAAGTATTTCATATGCTCCAGACATCTCCAGACATCTCCAGACATCTCCAGACACAGCTCTTCCCGCCCATTTCCCGGCCCAGGCTTACAGCTTTTCGCCCCCGCGGCAAGCCAGCGAGGTGCAGCCCAATCTTGCGACTCTGAACATTTTCCCAAAATCAGTTCCGAAGCTGGTTTTCAAAGTTTGAAGATGTCAAAGAACGTGAAAAGAATGCCAAAGCAGGTGGAGAAGATCCTGGCAGAGATTCGACAAGAGCGCTGCAAAGCTTCTCCAGGTGCAGAGTGCCTTGAGTCTGACTTGCTTAACGAGTTGTTACTTGTTGTGTTCCAAGAATTCCCACAGTGACTCAAGATTTTAAGTGTGTTGAACATCATGACATTAACATGACTCTACTACTCAAGTGAAGTAAGAAATTCCAAGCCTGCAAAGTACGCGTATGCCTTTCCGGCCGTGCCCCCTGACAGCCTCAGCGCGGCCAGCGCGGCCGGCGCCAAAGAAAGCACAACGCGTGCGGCCAAAGAATCCACAGCCAAACCCGGTGGATTCCCTGCCGCGGCCAAGAAAGGCGGGCTGCAGCCCGGTTGATCCGATGATCTCTCGATCTCTCGATGATCCCTGGTTTTCGTGTAGAGTTGGATGATATCACATGTCGAGTCACATGGATTTCTTCGCTTACCTAGTCAATCCGAATCAGCCAATGCAGACGCTCCAATGATCCAAGAGAAAGTTCGATGCGAGGCTTCTCCGGTGCGGAAGCAGCTCTTCAAAGATGTATCATCAAAGACCGAACACTCGCAGTCACAGCAGTTCTCGATGACTCGCACTAGCAGCTCTTCCACTTCGAGGAACAGAGCTGAGATAGGTGGTCCATGGTGGTCCCTTGCAAAGTCCACTGAGGATCCCACAAGCCTACGAGGAAAAACGATGATTCAATGTACTTACTCTATCTTACTCTGCTACGAAGATGATGCCAGTCCTGGGTGTCAAGATATAAGCTCTGATGATCTCTATCTGGTGGATATGAATACAATTGTGTCAAAACAAGCCACGCACGACCAGAAGATCGTGTATCTAGATAGATTTTAAATGATTTTAATATATTTTAATATAATATATAATTCTATACTTTCTATGACTGTTTTCTGTTAATCCAGCAAGATCAGCAAGTTGTGTGACGTGGTGCGAGGAGGGAAAGCCCCAGCAGGCTGCTGGAGCTCGGCTGTTTGGGCAAAGGCTGCACTGGCAGCTGGTCTGCTCAGCTGCGCCCGGAATCTCGGGACTGACCGCCACCCGATGCAGGGCCCGATGCAGGGTATTTATTGACGTATTGACGTATTGACGATACTTACATCATCTTACATCTATTTACATCTCAATTTGATGCAGGGCCAGCTCTTGACAGCTCTTGACAGCTCTTGACAGGTTGGCTTGCCAAGATTCATCAACATTCTAGATATGCTGAGGTAGTTATTTGCCTTCTGGAACTCAAGACGAGCCAGAGGCAGATGACCGCTTTGTCAAGACAGCTGTTCAGGCGAGGACCGAAGAAATATGGTGTTTGATGTGTTTGATGTGTTTGTATATTCAAATTTATTCAAGACATCCCACAACGCTGTGAACTCTTGGCTCCACATGGCTCCACAGCTTGTATCCATAAGTCACGCCCTCTGAGTATCTCTGAGTTTCAGCAAGTCAACGCTTACAGGCTTACATTCTCATCATGGATTCCATGTCACTCCTTCCATCTCTTTCCTGCATTCCCTACGTATCGAAGTCTGTGATGGTCTATGATGGTCTGTGATTTCTGAGGCATACCCTGCCGGGGGCTGGGACAGCCGAACCAGCTGTCCCCGTTTCTTCGACAATTTCCCTGGTGGAGCTGCTTGGCTTTTCTTGGAGAATTTGGAGAATTTACAACGCAGGCTGGCCATGGCTGGCCCTGGCTGGCCATCATATACAATGATGATTAACAATGCAATCCCATTGGAACTGAAACAAACAAAACTTAAGTTGGATTTTTTGATGGCCTGGCGATTGTGTGAGTATGTGCTTGATTGTTTAGGTTTTCTTGAAGCCTTTCAAGTGGTGAGCTTGTAAAATCTTGTAAGTTTCAAAAGAGTGACGATCCATGAGGTGGCATTTGAATATATTTGAATATATTAATGTACATTAATGTAATATTTTTGAATAAACCGAGCCGTGGGAACCAATCGAACATATTCGAACTAAGTCATGTAGCACTCTGAGTTTGAGGTGATCAAGCGCAACCCAAACGAGGCACGACCTGGAACTGACTCAGACTGACTCAGACTGACTCAGACTGACTCAGACTGACTCAGACTGACTCAGACTGACTCAGACTGA
>Ga0126342_10014083_pt1 | contig 14134 bp, 16 predicted proteins | sample Cyp1metagenome_FD_92528 | JGI IMG/M metagenome (GOLD analysis project Ga0126342, IMG submission 92528) | Coral microbial communities from Lord Howe Island, Old Settlement Bay, Australia - Cyphastrea 1 metagenome | ecosystem: Host-associated > Invertebrates > Cnidaria > Coral ...
ATATATATATAGTTGTATATAGACATATTCACATGTATACGTAGTGTATAAATGTGTATATATATAATACACATAGATATGCACAAAACGTATATGTAAAGTATATACACATACATGCACGTCAAACACAACCACATTTGGTGTATATCAAATTCCTGTATTACGTCTGCCACCCCTTAGTTGAGAGGACCATAGGATCCATGGGGCAGTTCTTCTGGTTTACGGGTAACTGCAGGTGGCCATTTTGTTCTGCTCTCAGGATCATCCTAAATGATCCAGAAAGGATGTTTTTCAGGGCCAGCAGTTTGGTTGAAGAGTCAAGACTGCCTTGATGACTGTCAAGCCTAACTCTTGCATGTGGCCCGGGATCTGCTTGTATACATATTGGGCGTACATTATATACATATATATATACATATATATATACATATATATATACATATATATACATATATATATACATATGTTATATACATATGTTAAATACACATTAAACGTGGCAATGGAAAATCTAATTTAGTTAGTTCGATGATTTTCCCAGCTATAAACCTCCGTTTAGTTCGGGGATTGCCCAGCTAGCCATGTTTGGTTTACTCACTAATTCCACTAATCACCAGCAATCACCATAAACCATTATCAACCAGTATTAGCGATGATTAACCAATGATTATAAACATTATCAACCATTATTAACGACCCCTATGAAATCACTGCATATATTATTATATAGTTATATGTATCTCATAGTACCAATTTTCCATCCAAGTCTCTCTTCCTCCCCCAAGTCCTCGTCATCGTAGACTCCTGACACCGTCAGGAGATGCAAAGTGGACTTGAAAAAATGGAGGTGTCACAAATGGGGAAAGTACCTTTCAAGCGCTTTAAGTGCCCTTTCCGCTTTAGAAAGCTTGAAAGTAGGGGTATAATCTCCAAGGATCCTTGAAACTTGAAGGGAACACAGCTTTAGAGTGCTTTGGGCAAAATACTCTGGATGATTTCCAACCAGTCCCATAGCTGATTTGTGCCTGTGACGTTGAGGCATTGCAGATTCAGGAAGTCAACGAGGTTGGCGTTGAATGTCAGTCACAAGGTTGATGTCCACCCAACAACCATCCAATAACCATCCAAAACTATCCCCTAAGCCTATCTAATCCTGATGTTTCGGCAGCAGGACATCATATCCGGATATACCTGGCAGATCATCAATTTCTCAGAGGTTGACGGCTTGGAGCAAAACACCTCCGCGTACAGTACCCGGCCCAGTTCGAGATAGTTGACCTATTAGAAATGGTAATATTCCTGGGCAAACTGTTAAATTACCAGAGGCTACACACTCACACCATCATCCCAAGCTCCTTGGAGTTTGAACCACCCCATTTTCGGCAGTTGGATCTGCTCCCTGCAAGCATCTGCAAGCTATGAACGCAACAGCTTCAATAGGGATACTACTATGTTACCCAATGAATTCAAAGTAACTGAATTGTAGGTAAGTTCCGCTCAACAATAAGAGCTTGATATGTTTTTCAGTTTGGACATGTTTGGACTCGAATGTATGCTCTTTCTGGTGTTTTTCATGCGCATTTTTTCACACAACAAAAAAAGTTGGCACACGACAACAAGAATGGTGTGCGCACAATGCTCCAGCCAATAGAACACCAAAGTAAAACACACAATACCTTTTGGCACATCCAATTTCTGTGTGCTCTGCCAAACAAAACTGTTTGGATGCGGAAGCCTCTGGGCACGAGGTCGGTAGACATCCGTCAAACGTCAAACGTCATGCCATCTGGCTATGGGTCAAAACATGTCAAAACCAATCCTCAGTAAACATCAAAAATAGCAGGTATAGCCAGCATAGCTGCATGTTCATCCCCTCAGTCGTATATGTATAATAATATGCATATATATATATATGTATATATATGTGTGTGTGTGTGGTATTATATAGGTCTCGACCCACTGTCCCCATCTGCACAAACTACTCTCATTCCCCAACCTTTCCAAATAAGCACCAATAAGTCAATAAGCACTTGTTATCCATGTTCACCAATTTTCTTCCGGTCGAATCTCCCAATTTTTTCTCTCAGAACATTCTTAAAAATTCCAGCCAAAATCCATCCGGAGCGTTTTTTCCTTCAAAAAAACATCTCAGTTTCCATGGTTTCTCCATGGTTTCCCATGGTTTCCCATGGTTTTCCCATGGTTTTCCCATGGTTTTCCCAACCGCAGATGTCCTGGAACTACGCTAAGATCAACTGAACGAAGCTCCGCTGTGAATGGAAGCAGATTGGAAACGCCTAACTAATGGAATTAATTACTAATTATATATATATTCATATATTAGTATATATATATATATGTATATATATATAATTATATATATATGTGCGTGTGCGTGCCATTTTCCTCAAGCTTGTCAAGAGGGTGTTTGAATTAGCCTGACCCATTTCACTAGGCATTTCAAGTGCAACTAGCCAAAGGCTCTTGAAGGGCTTGTGTCGCTTTCGGTCATTTCATGTTTTTTCGGTTTGGTTTCTTCTCTTCTCTTTTTGCCCGATATAATTTTTATAGTTATGCCATGTTATGCCATAGAACAGCGCTTGTCTTGTCGAGTAAGATGGCATCCTCGGCCAACATCGGCCCTTGATATGAGCCAGCAAGGCAACGGGGATATGTTAACTTTGGGGTCTGCTTCGGTTTTCCCATTGGCTTTCCCTTGGTTTTCCCCGGGTTTTCCCCTGGTTTCCGCAGCGCCTCAGCCGTTGCTCGCCCGGGGAGGCGCCCGCGCCAGAGCTGGCCAGCACCGCGCCGCTACTCTCGGCGTGGCTCGGGGAAATGTTGAGGTCCTGGGAGTTTGGGGGAGTTGGAGGTCCAAAAATGGTGGCTTTCACCAACAAAACATGAAAAATCCTGGGTTTCACCAAGGAAAATTGTGGTTTAACGGTTTAACCAACAGAAAATAGGGATTGAACCACCAAAAATGATCAAACATGGTGATTTCACCGACAAGAATGTCGGTTTTACGGGGCTTTCCCAATCAAAACGGTGATTTAAATGGGTCTAACCAACATAAATATTGACGTAAGCCAGAGAAAATGGGGAAGTAAGCATTTGACCAACAAAAATGGGCAGATTTAAGCAATCAACGTAGGGAATATGATTACCCGGTGGTGATTAACCTATAGCTCATCGGGTGATCTCTCCCCATCTTTTGAGGCGTCACCGATTTCGCCCATGGGTGGCTGGAAGTTCAGATTGCTATGCCCCATTTCTGTTGATGAAATCCATTTAAAACCACATGTTGGAAACCATTTGAACACCTATATCTATGACAACACCATTCTTAACCACCACTGAAAAATGCCAACCACCATTTTGTATGGTTTTTATCCCATATGTGGGTTTCCTAAAATAGGGCTACCCCGAAAAATCATCCATTTTTTCATAGGGTTTTCCATTACAGATCAACCAGCTATTGGGGTACCCCCATGGAAACCTCCATATCTTCCAGTTGGCCAACCATTTCTGCATCGCCATCGGCCAGCCACGAAAGGGTCGGCCAGTGCATCGGTGGAGAGTTGGACGATGTGCAGGGTCTCCTGCGCCTCGTCCTGAGGCAAGACCCTCGCAATGTGAATGGGAAATGATGGGTAAATATATGAGCAATGTGGTTAAAACATGTTAAAACAATATCAAAAACCATCCCCCAGTCATCACCATTTTTATAGGTGGTATACACCATTCCCAAAATGAACGGTTTATGACATTGGTATTATTTCTTGGAACCTGAAACCAACCAGTTTGTAATGGAAACGAATCTTCCAACCCTCAACTTATGGCAGGGTCTATTTCAACCTGAAGCGAGTTATGATGAAAGGATGAAAGGATATGAATGGTTATGGGTCAAGACCCTAGTACCGGCTGGTACCCTAAGTCATGGCTGGGATTTATAATTAGATTGTTATTCTATGTTATTCTGTTATTCCCCCTTAAATATGGTAGTTTCATAGGTTTGGACCCATGCCCAAAATCACCTTTTTGAACAGATCTTTTGAAAAAATATGGTTCTGATGAGAGGCCTAACAGACAGAGCTTCAGAACCATGGTCAGCTCAAAGGATTGCGAATTTTAGCGAATGGAACGACAAAATACCCGTTTTTTTGAAACCGTGCAGGAAATGCAGGCAAATGCAAGCAGCCAAACAAAATGAATTGTAACCAACAAAAAAAGTGATATTATCAGAAACCTCAGATGGATGTTTTATGATGGTTTATGATGGTTTATGGATGTTTGCCTACTGCAAGATCCATGACCAAGCCTGGTCAGAACCCCAGCTGAAATCCTTAAAAACTTCATCTGGAGCTTCTCCAAAAACATGTTGGCTCGAAATGCTATGGGTCAAAACATGTCAAACTGTCAAACCCCTAAAAAATCCCCTTCTATTCACCCCAAAAAAATGCTCGGATTGATGTTCATCCCCCAGAAATGTCATAGGTAACTTGATCCACTCTGCCATCCTTTTGGAAACCTCCAACCAGTCAAGCCAAGGGTCCCAGCAGCAACAGGGCGTGAAGCCTAGGGCATGGCCTATGGCTCGCAACCAGGAGTTCCGCGGCACCGGCATGGCGATCGCCGCCACAGGAGGGGTTGGGGGTGAACTGTTTGGATAAGTGGATAAGATATGATAAGATCAAATTGAGGCAGGGCAACCTGAAAAACTGTTTGAATCGGACAGCGATTTTCGGATCAAACCATGGGAAGTCCTTCTGAACAGTTTACCATGTTTTGCCATGTTTTGCCATGTTTTGCCATGTTTTGCCATAAGCCAAGTCTGGAAGGGATTTAGTATATGTTAGTATCCCAGTCTTGGGATGGTGTTTTCGGTAAAAGCTGGCCAAATAAATCCCAGCTTCATTGTTAAAGAGATGTCGTTTAGGCACGACGCATAATTGGCCAACCACATCATGGCAAAAAGATATTTCGCAAACTATGGCAAATCTAAACATGAACTCATGAACCAATTGTTTGACATATGTTCAAGGCCTATAGAAAACCACAAAAAAAAACATGTAAAATATGGTGAATTTAGGTATGGCCTACCATTGGGTAAACAACAGATTAGACTAGACTATTAGATTCCGACCTCGAGAATCACCGCCTGGGAAAGCAAGGGATTTTCAGCTTTTTTGCGGACATTGTCACGACAATGACTGCGGCACTGCACAACTTTCTATACATTTCTGTTGGGGGTACGTTGCCAACTTCGAGGTTCAGTCATTGAGGATCACCTTCCCAAACATGGATCCCGCTGTGGGCTGACCACAAAATCTTGAAAATCCATCAGCTGGGAATGCCTGTTCAAGTTTAAGAAACATTTAAAAATGCACAATAGATCCACAGAACTCAAACCTGCAACACCCTTGGCGGAATGCATTGGATCCAATTTTCACTTTGGGGCTGCCACAAGGGACTTTAGTAGTAAGGGCGTGGTGGGAACAACAACTGCATTTATGAACATCAGGACTCATCCCCCACATTATACGACCGTAAACCTCCCCGAAGGGAGTAATATCTTGCAGTTTCATCCTCTAAACCGGATACTGTACAAATTGAGATGCCAGAAAAGGAAGCAGGAAAAAAACATACAGTACAGTGAGTACAGTACCCTTGCGACCAAACTGCCAGGCTGCCATGCAACCCCCACCGTTCGATTCCATGCCATCCGTGCCATTTTCAATCCTAAGATCCATACACTGCCGGTCAGCGCATGCACCGCGCTCTGATCCACGTCCTCGTGGGGCTCATTGCATTATTAGCAGAGCCCGGCTATTTTTTTTTCGTGGCGCGAGGCCGGTCCGTTGGCCACAAAACACTCCGGCAACCGAAGCAAATGGCCTTATTCTTTGGCAGAATCAACTTGCAAAGCTCTCGATTCGAATCAAAAACAATGCTCCTCAATGTAAAGAAGTGCTATCCAATTCCTTCAAGTTCCGCCAAATCATTGGGGGCCTCAGTTTTTTTCTGTTTTTTTCTTTTTTTTGTTCTGTTAGTTAAGCACATTTCATGATCTATTTTTATTCAACTGGATCCAGTGGGAGTTTCACAATCGACTGAAGGCAGCCAGTTTCGCAAATGGGTGAGTGATACGTCGGCGCCGGCGCGCTCACAAGCGTTCGCAAGCGTTCGCGCTCCTGGCGGGTGGTGATGCTGATGCCAAGGCCAGAAGATGCCAGGCGCATCTGCGAATCATCTGGGATTGGATCAAAATGATCAAACTTTCAGGGCCCTGGGAGGAAAAAAAAACTTCCACCCACTTAGCTGGGCTTCATGTTGGAGACCGGAGGATCAAAATGAAACCCGCAACAACCAGGAGCCGGCAAAAAGAAATCATCCACAAGTCATGTGTATATTGCATTTTGGTCACCCTTTTGGTTTGCATATATGTACCATGTATACATATACAGCATATACATCTATATAATAGCAAGTGCATGCAAGTCCGAAAAAGGTGAAACAGTGATTAGTCACTAAGATTGTAGGATTCTACTTGTCCTATTGAATTGGGGGATTACTATAAATCAATATACCGTTATACATATGGGGGTTTCTGGAAATGGGGGAATCCCCATAGCATCCCCAAGGCGTTCAATCGTAAAATGGTCCAATGACTTGAATGATGGGGTACCCTGATGTTAGGAAACCTCCACATATCCCCAAGTCACCGAAGCAGAAAAACACACAATGTCCTGCACGGATCGTCACACCACCTTCGATTCCGGGAATCAACAAATGGACGAATCTCCGGAAAAATCGTGCAGATTCAATGGGAATACACATATGACATATGGGGGTATAGAATTGTATAGAGAAGTAGAATGCTACTTAAATATCTAGAATAGTGGTGATTCACTTTTCCATGATTTTGGGATATTTTGGGGATCACTGAACACACGTACTGAGATTTAATTGACAAATCATATGTAAATGGATTAAGATTTCAATGGGAAAACACATCTGCGATTAAACGTGGATTGTTCCTTTGCCCCGATTATATGGATGACCAAAGGGCAAAGCAGCCATTTTGGTGTTCTGGCCTTTGTGACGAAAGTGACCATTTTGGTGGATGAAATCAGGCTAATCACCAAATGTCGTTGCCTGATGAAACAAGCAATTAATATACGATGAAATCAGTTGTGTGCACCACAAGTTTCTTGTTGAAATCGCTTCAATCCCGATATTTCTGCGAAACCAGTTCTATTTCTATGATGTCATGTCGATTTTCCACAGGGACAGCCCATTGATCTCAAGAGCGTCAATATTAAAAAAACGCCGATCCTATAGCATCTCCGCCATATATCTCCAGCTCCCCACATCCCCAGCTCCCCACATCCCTAAACCCACGGTTTTCATCAGTTTTCCACCTCCAGGAAGACAGTCCCCGCATTGCCAATCTGCGTCACCCAACCGATGGCTCCGTCCAAACGGGACTTGCACTTCAGTCGTACGAGTCCGGACCTGGAGAAAACCCCCTGGGGGGGCCATGGCGAAAAGCCATGGGGACCTAAGGTCGACCTCAATGGGTGGAAAAAATGGAAAAAATGATTTAATGGTGATTTGATGGTGAGATGGTGATTTAATGGTGAGAAATCATGGTGAAATGTTGGCGAATATATAATATCTCTATGTATGACATGGGTAAATCGATGTATATATCATATTTCACCCATCTGAAATGTAAAGGGCCAGCTATGGGGATGATTCCCCTTAATCTAACCATGATTCCAGTGAGGGAGAACAGTGAGGTCGTCATAATTTGGCCAAATATAATCAGATATATTGGTAATCCACAACTGACTCCGATTCTTGTTGCTCACATCCACATTCTTGTTGGTCAACTCATCAGTATTCTTGCTTGAATCCGCATTGCCGTTGGTTCCATTGACAAATGGATCTGTGGTGTTTTTTTTGGGGGGGTAAGTGGTAAGTATGGGTATCTACAGCTGGATGACTATCTCGGACTATCTCGGACTTCATCCATCTTACCCTCTGGTAAACATACAAAAAACTATGGAAAATCACCATTTTTCATGGGAAAATCCACTATAAATGGCCATTTTCAATAGCTATGTCAGTCATTACCAGAGGGTAATCCATCTTAATCCATCTTGGTCCGTGATTTGCTGAGCTTCCCGACGACTCCTTCTTGGGCCACACCCAAACATCGACCAGCTCGCCGACTCGGAGCTTCCGTGGTTCCCGGTCCTTCCTTTTTGCCCGGAAAGGGGGAGATCTGAGGAGATGGAAAACCACGTTGCCAATGGGACACTGGGACACTTGAAATGATCTACCCTCTGGTAAACGTTAACAAAAAACTATGGAAAATCACCATTTTTAATGGGTAAATCCATTATTTCTATGGCAATTTTCAATAGCTTTTTGTATGTTTACCAGAGGGTAACGTCTAATCCGCTTTAAAGTTCTTTGATTTAATTTGGGGGTTATGTTTCATCTCAGCATATCTCAGCAAAACTGCTGATAAAGGCCATGGCATGTTCCCTTGACAAATGGACTACCACCTGGCAATCAAACATGGCTGGCCGGAGAACCGCCAGCTAATCGTCCAGGGATTTCCCAGCCATGTTTGATTACCAGAGGGTATATTACCATCATCCCTCAAACAAGGGTACCCTCTGGTAATTTAACATAGCTATTGAAAATGGCCAGTTATAGTAGATTTTCCCATGAAAAATGGTGATTTTCCATAGTTATGTTAGTTTACCAGAGGGTAACAAGGGAGAATTCAAAACCCATGGTTGACACATCACCCAGCCAAAATCAAGTTCCAATCCAATCATCAATGAGCAAAAATCATCAACCATGGCTTGTCCCGTGCAGCTGAGGTCGAAAAGACTTCGCAAACCTGAAAGTGACACATTTTCGGGGTTGTCCCCCAAGCCACGAAATAAGCTTATCATTTTGGTTGGTTCGCCTCCCCATTTTCGGGACCAAAAATCCACAATTTGGGATTGTAGCATCACCATGTTCGATGGTTCAGCCCTGATTCTTTGATGGTCCAGTCACTACTGTTGCCGGTCAAGTCCCCCCTTTGATGTATTAGGTCAGGAAAATTGCCATGTTTGATCGTGAAATCATGTCAAACTCACATGTTGGTCTGGTTCAATCGCAATTTCCGATGGTTAAACCCAAGTTTTGCTAGTTCAGTTCCTCATTTTCATGGTCAAACTCGGCCAAACTCACGCTTTTTGCTGGTTCTTTCCCTACTTTTGATCATGTTTCATGTCTACAATTCAGAGGTCTGAAGATGTCCCCATTGAAACCTCCATTTCTAGAGGATTGTCCCATTCAAACCTCCGTTTTTCCCACGATTTTCTGCTTTTGGTTCAAGGCTCAGCTGCTTTGCAGCCTCCTTGGCTTCTGCCGAGTCAATCTCAAAGGTTTCGGTCATGATGGTCTCCTGCAATCATCAGGGCATAGAAGTATTGTTCTCTTGCTCCTATTAATGGAATATAATGGTAATGAAGTATAATACTATTAGTAATGATTATCAGCCATAAAATCCTATTGACATAGCTATTATCTAATTAATACACCTGGAAATAATAGTTCATCATTACCAGGTACAGGAAATCACGAATGGTTAGGATATGATTATTAAGCGATTGCTAATGGTTATTGTCATCAGTTCTATCTGGTATATAAGGTTATCATCATTATGAACAATCGCCAGATTAGTACAATTATGTTAACATTAATGTTACCCAGTATATACTATGACTTTTTTCTATGGTGAAATATGATAAATAATGGGTTGCAATTAAATTTTGTTAACCATTACATGATCATCATCATTGTGAGTTAGTAATGGATTCACCAGTGTGATTTTGATACATAGCCCTGGTGCCCTCTGATGACTAACAGTTCGCCATGGGAAAATAGATGGCCCATAGAAATAGATGGTTTACCGAACTTAAAAATGGGTGGATTTTCCATGGCTATGTTAAATAAGCAGAGGGTATTTATTATGGCATTACAATGGGTTTGACAATGCACATATCATGGGGATTTCCAGCGATGTCTCAGTGAGGGGGGAATTGAGGCAGCCATGCGGTTTCTATCATCAAATAGTATCAAATATACCAACCCTAAGTGGGGGATACAATGGGATGTGTACCTAGCAACTATAATTCTGGAACTAGAATGTCTTGGCTTTGCTTGGAAAATGATGTCAATCAATTTAATCAATGGATGGATCTATGATCTATGGAACATGTTGTGGGAAACCGTGGTTTGTACCCCCAATTCTACCGGTTTCCTGCGGGTTTTCCACATTGTGCGGGATGGCTCTTAAAAACCCATCTCAAAAACATGCTCGTCATGGGGGATCATCATCCAAGTCCAAATATTGTTTCTTTTTAATCACCAACCAGAGAATGTGCATCTATCTGGGTTATCTAGCTACGTATCTATGAATCTATGAATCTCTCTGTATCTATTTCCATCGGCCTCCCGGAGGATCCCGGAGGTTCTCAGGCTGAGGGCGAGCGACCCGATATCTTTCTATCTCTATATGTATAGCTGGCCACTCAACTGAATATCTGAATGGTGTATATACTAGTACATACTAGTTAGCTACATATGTTTCTGTTTATTAAATTTTATAAAGATCGCCACTACCTCTTTCGACCAGGGTCTTCATCTTCAGGTGGAGATGCTGGTCGAACATGGCAACGCCATTGAAAATCCCCCAAAAAAATGGTGGTTTTTCATGGGAAAGTCGATCTGCAAATGGGCAAATCTCTGCAAATCATGGGGAAAATCATCGGGATCACAGGATCGGCTGATGTTTTATCGAGATCCAAATCGCCTGAAATTTGAACTCCGTCATGTTTTGGATCCCCCTATACCCTCTGGTTATGTCAAAATAACGAACTGGAAAGATCCACCCATTTTCTAGCTGGGAAAATCCACTATTTCTATATTTTTAATGGGAAAATCCACTATTTCTATGGTCATTTTCAATAGCTTTTTGTATGTTTACCAGGCCGGGTAATTGAAACAACATGGCCCTGTCTGACAATAGGCTACCCACAGATACAGTACCCACAGGTACCCCCATTCCATCCATCGCTGGTGCATCTGGCACCTTGACCACCTTGTAGACACCGGCATAGTCCACCAAGAATTTGCTTCCACCATCCCCTGCCAGGAATTACCGCAGCCCAGCAGCCCAATATCACAGGTCTCCCACCCGAAAATGACATGTCATTTGGTGTGTGATAACTTTTGGATCCCCCCACCATTTAAGGGCATCTAACTTGGCGACCCGATTCTGAGAAGACTCTGGCTCAAATGGCTCAAATGGCTCAAGTTGACTTGTTTTCGAGGGAGATCACGCTTCCAAGAATTTCAGGATCGCAAGAAAGATCAACTTGGAACTGGATCAACTTTTTGGGTGCCAAATATATCGTCTTAAAGAAAGTCATAGCGCAAAGACATCTCAAAAAATTGAGAAGCTGTCTGCTGTTACCATGCTGTATCCATGCTGTACCATGCTGTATCCAGTATCAAACCTCCAATTTACCCTCTGGTAAACTAACATAGCTATTGAAAATGACCATTTATAGTGGATTTTCCCATTAAACATGGTGGATCTTTCCATAGCTATGTTAAATTACCAGGCCGGGTATGTGCCATTCATGGGGAATTTTTGTTGTCCGTGCCTGAGACGGTGGCCCAGCCCTCAACATCATCTTTGATGGCGCGGCACTGGACTCGCATCACCTCTACCTGCCGGGATTATTGGGAAGGGCACAATGGGCGGGGAACAAAAAACCATGGTTTTAATGTATGGTCTTAAAGATTCTTGAATATCTCTAAATCCAGGTTGGTTGAAGGTTGGTTGATATTTTCTGATATGTTCAGTCAACTTCGTCCGAAATGATTGGTTAGGGGATGATGTGGCCACTCTTGACCCACTGAAAATGGCAAGGCGTGTGAAGTCATCCTGTGTATTTTCTACCCAGGATCATCTGAACCAAGTTGAAGACACAAAAACATTGGGATTGACTCGAGCAAAAATGGATTGAATCTTATGAAACAGATTTAAAAACATGTTTCGCTTGGGAATCATCTTCCAAACTGGGTGTGGAACCGGTAAGAAAAGTTTTACCATCCAATCTTTTCGAAGTTTGGTTCAACATTATACCTGCAACATCCTTCCTTAACCTAAAACATTGGAATTCTGATCTGGGCCTACGAAATGGCCAGAAAATATGTGAGGCAAAGAACATCGCCGAAAACAAACAATGTCAAAGATCAAGGATCAATTCTCGGATGTCTATGTGCATCATTTAAAAAATCATCAAATCATTCATCTACCATTCATTATCACATCTGTCTTAAAAATGGTGACCCCTGCAGCTTCAAAAACAGCACCTCCTCGTCCACCTGGCTTTCTTGACTCAAGACCTCAATGATCTCAGCCACCTGGGCACCAACGATGTCCATGTCATTCCCACGAGCGCGCTAGCGCGCTTTGCGGGGCAAAGCCAAAGCCACGAAACCATGCCCCATCTAGAGATTTACACCCATCTTTACCAGAAGTGCTGGGTTTTGAAGACCATAAAGCTTTAAAAATATGAGTATGAGTATACAAAATACGATGATATCGCCGGGAAACTACTGTTATGGGGTTGTTGGTGCATGAGATATTACCATGTAATCCCTTCCCCCTAGTATTGGACAGACTCCGATCTCTTCATACACAACATCATGTGCATATAATAATATATATGTGTGTGTGTGTGCGTGTGTGTGCATCAGAAAAATCGAACACAAACTCAACACATCAGATAAACATCTATTTGATCACTTCCTCAACAAGATCGGAAAAGATGTGTATATCATATCTACAAATAAGAATCGAACGGGGAAAAAAAACGATGATAGCCACCGCGGGGCTTCCAGTCGCCGCTTGGTGCTGCTCTTGATCCCTTTTTCCTCCGTCAAGACGGTCTCCTGCAGCGATGATGGGATGACGATGTGGAAAAAAACAGTCAATGGATTGGTTAAAGTGAAAATCTACGGAGGAAACCATGGGTCTAAGTTTTCACGCCAGAATCCAAAATGTTGAGGTGGTCGGTCAATGTTCCCATCAGCCAATTCAGTGACTTGTTCCCCTCCAGGAGTGGCAACCCCGTGGAAGATCCAGGGATCATTCTTGAGGCGCTCTGCACCCCACGAAACGATGAGTTTTTGGTTTTTGATGTTTAGCCCCGGATCTAACATAGCTGACATAGCTATGGACAACGGCCCATTTTGTGTATGATAATCTGCACATTCAAAATTGTGACTTTCCATAGCTATGTTAAATTCCCAAAGGGCATCTACCCGGGTATAGTAGATGCACTATATATATATAAAGTAATGAGAAGACCGGGCTGTCTGCAAGCAGCTGGTAAGCCCAATGCCCAAACCTACCATTTGGGGATCATTCTTACCGCTAAAATCGTAATTTTGGGGATTGTTTATGGTTCGGCTTACCAGATTGCACGCTCTGCCATGGCAATGAACACGTCTCCATCTTTAAAACGGAAATCATCTATATACAAATGGCTCTTGTTCCATTTCTAGTCCCAAAACCTACTAGGACCTACTAGAATCACCATGCGTCACGCGGCGTCCTTGATGACCTTCTTGAACACTCGGATCAAGCCCATCATGCGCTCCTGGTGGCTGTATTCATTGGGGGATCATCATGCAGGTTCAGCGCTGGTCTTAGCTTCCCTGCTTAAAAGCGTTGCAAAAGTGGAAGAACAATTGTTTATCCCATTTAAGATGCAAAGAAAGAAGTCATGAATGTACCAAACCTAGCTTTATCCAGGATAGATGGGAAACTTCAAGAAACCCTGCTTAACCAACCAACCAGTCACAATTTACGATTAGAGTTGCTAAAATGGTCATGTATCCCTCAAGCTTCTGTGAACTGGACAGAGCTTGCTTCAGCTTCCTCTTTCGGCCAAGACTTGCCCTCCAACCTATCTCCCAGCTCTTGAACCCCCATGGCTTCTTTAGCAAACACACACGTTCCAATGTTTAAAAAAATAGGGATCCC
>Ga0126342_10014084_pt1 | contig 14134 bp, 12 predicted proteins | sample Cyp1metagenome_FD_92528 | JGI IMG/M metagenome (GOLD analysis project Ga0126342, IMG submission 92528) | Coral microbial communities from Lord Howe Island, Old Settlement Bay, Australia - Cyphastrea 1 metagenome | ecosystem: Host-associated > Invertebrates > Cnidaria > Coral ...
AAAAGGGCAGCTACGTCGACTGCAGTTGGTAAAAGGGTTCAGTGACATGTCAATTGGTGCAACATGTCTGAATTAAATGTACAGATCTACCAAAGTATGAAAAACAGGGTATGCCTTTCTGCAGTTTCGATCAACTACTTTCGATGAGAACTTCATCTACTGTAGAAACATAACCATTTGGTGAATGGCATGTCTTATCGTCAGGTGGGGCTTCAGAACAATAGAACATAGTTGTGGTTGCGCGAGCTTGCTGCATTTGATGTCTTTGTCCTTTCCAATAACATATTCTATGATGTATCATCAATACTTGAGATGTAACAGACGGCACCACAGCCATTGGCTTTAAACATTGTGTCATGAGGAACTTTGACTGTGTACCCGTGGTATCAAACAGGATTATGGAAGACTGCTGGATGCTAGCGTTTGGCTTCCGGGCTGTAATGATTGTAATGAGAGTGGTGGATCTTCTCATATTGTCAACTTGGCTCATTGAAAGATCAGTTGGGATCTAGTTGTCGAAACCGTCTATTCTGAACAACCATTGATATTCCCCAAATTTTCTGGTTCATCAACTGCATGGAATGCCGCAGGACAGTGGCAGCAAGAAGGAATTGTCAGTGACTTGTCGTCAAAGCCGGCCCAACCCACAAAAAACAGATGACGGGACGTGGCCGACCCCAAAATGCCCCCAATATGTCTTGTCTACCAACATGTTCCCCAGACATAACGCATATATACCCATATTTGGGTATAAAGGGAATCTATGCATATCTATATGCGGTATTTATATATATATATATATATATACATACCTAGAACCCGTCCCATACATGGAACCTTTGGAAACTATGTTTGGTTGTTAAAAACACATAGGCAATACTGAAAGGGTGCACAGGTCTAGTATTGGATCACTGGGTTCCTCTTTTGCGGAGTCTTATGATTTTTTCTGGATGAAGCTTTTTGGATGTTGTTGATCTTCTTCTGGGAACTAATTCAGCTGCTCCACAGAACTTCAATAACCTTACAGGACCAACGACTGCTTATCCTGTGGGACCATGATTCCTGCACCGGCTCCGGGGTATATCCTTGCATTGCGGCATTGTGAGCATTGCTGTTGTTCACTGGGGTACTGTGCTGTTCATAGTGAGTACATACTTGTTCCTCGGAACTAAGGCCTTTGTTAGGTCTGCAACGTAGGGACTACTACTTGTAATCTTGGGACGGGTGGTTCATTTTTCCCAAAGTGGAGAATTTCCGGTGCTTCCCCATACCACATCCAATACCAAACCGCAGTTTCGAAACTCGCATGTTCCTGTGTTCCATCATCCCTAACTACCTGGCAGGCTGATACCAACCGATTATATTACAGTATATATATATATATACATATATATGTATACAGTAATACAATTCATGTCGTGATAGGGTGGAGCTTGGAAATGCAAAGCAACACTTTTGAAACATCAAAGTAGAAAGCATGATCCGCAGCAAGTAGGCAGGTCCTGTTCAGTCCTCGAAAAGCAACAGAGGTATATCTAAGATATCTAAGATTGTCCGTGGGACAGAGTTTATGTGGCAATAGGGATTTTCATTTGTTCGGCAACAACCATGAGGGATCAACTGGTGATGTCTCCAAATATGGAATCCCCAAATCCCTGTATATATATATACCCATATCATCAGTGTCCCCGTTGAAATTGCTACACATTTGGCCCCCATTCCCGATGTTTGGGACTAAACCATTTGGGCACGGCGCCCAGGCTGGAAAGATTTCCACCTGGTCCGCTCAAGCTGCTGGAGGATTCTTGGACGTGGGTGGCACCAATGGTCAGGAGTGTTCATCAATCCATTATAATTATAGTACATATTATAGTCATTAGTAGGCTTGGATATGCCCATTAGAAGGATACCCAAAAATATTGGGGATGATCATCACCAATGAACTGGGAATTCCGTTCTTAACCAGCCAGCATTTCATGTAATGACGTTTCGGATTTTTGAACACTGCTCAAGTGAGTGTGTGAAAATGCTGGAAACCAAGTGATCATCCAAATTTGGTGAAATTGCTGAGTTCTAATAGGAAAACGAATTGTTTGGGGGTACCTGATCCCACCCCTAATCCCATCTTCCAATCAATAAACCATCCCCAATTTCACCAGATAGGTAGTATGCACCCTTCAAATTTGCAGGTTTATGTTATGTCGTTGGGTTCATCACATTCATTGGGATCCCAACTATTGGTATATAGAAACTATGGGATCCCCCGTTCGACGGATTCCCCAGTCGTGGCGGGACAACCGCACCCCATGAATCCCATGTAGTCCGACCAAGCGCCCAAGACCCCTCTCGGTTGATGATCCTAGGGGTTATACTACCCAATGTCTTCAAAAAAAATATCGTCAGATATCTAACATCATCTAACCCTTAACCAACCAGCATTTCATGGCATGACATGGGATTATTCATGATTTTATAATGATTGATATCGATGAATTCCATCCACATCCCATCCTTAGGCAATCTGTTGCTGTCGCTCTTCAGCGACTCGGACGCCGTGCTGCGGGGCCGCGCCTTGGAAGTCTTCGTGCGGCGCAGCTACCGCGCCTGCGGTGTTAGCGGCAGCTCCCACCTGGCGGTGGCAACGCAGGGGCCGGGGATCATGGGAGCCAGGTGCCGTGGGGTGCCGTGGGAGCCGGGAAAATGGTGGAGGGTTGAACTTTTGTGATTTTGATAGCTTAGGCTAATTATATCTAATTATTAGGGTATTTACCAGTTCCATGGATGATTGACTTGTGTAAGTGTTTAAGCTACAAATCTCCATTTTTTGATTGGTTTGCGCGTGTTCACAGTATGTCAAGATCCAAGTATTTCTGGGGATTGAACTGGGTCAGAAGATTGGGCGCCCAAACCCTGATTTTCCAAGAGGAAAGGATAAAAGCACATGAATGGCTGGACACGTTTGACAAATCGTTGTGTGTCCGAGTTTTTATTTTTGCTGCAAAAGAATCATGTTTGAGTCTTGTTGTGTCATTAGGTATCTGATATTCTGAGATGGCGATTTCTATTTGCAAGTCTATTTTCGGAGTTGGGACATCCAAACAATCCCTGGCATTTTTTGGGAGGGAAACAATCCGAGTTTGCAACAATGATTTAGTGGAAAAAGGATGAAAAAGGTATCTAACTGGCTAGCTGAGAACATAGATTAAGATTAGGATCGAAACATCAAGGCAAATGCATGGGGTTTTGACGGTTTTCCAGATTCCTTCACCTTCAGCCTCAGGGATTTTCTGAGTTTTCTGTGTTTTGCCCCTCAGGTGGCGCTTTCGTAACCCTGGTGTCGCAGTGGCCGGCACCATGAGTGTGGCTTGGGCATTACATGGGCACATGTTATTGAAAAACAGGTTGTAGTATGTTGTAGTCTCAACTACTTTCACTTGATACCGTGATACCTGATTTTACCACATTACGGGTTGTAAGTGGATCTGTGGTCACTAGTCATTCGATGGTGAGTGTTGGCTCTGGTTTTCGCCTGAGGTATGGCAAGGCTCGGCCAAGGTCTTGCCGCACAGCAAGGCGCTGGAGGAATACCTAAGCACCTCGGTGGAAATCGGTGGAAGTTTGGGGACCTGTTGGTGGATTTTTTTTGGCGGATGTGCGGATGATGTGTAATCCAAATAGATCCAAATCAGGTTAGTGGTAGGTTTTTTTCCGATCCAAACCTGGTTGATGGTTTCACTTTGGTTCGTTTCTTGGCTTGATGTTGTCCTACTTGGGATGATGACGAATTTTTTGGCCAGGAATTCTGGAATGGGTGGCTCCACCTTGGAACGAAAAGGTTTGATGCTTCAATTAGAGATGCACAGACGATGGAGTCCAATTGACCGATTGACATACGCAGATGTATGAAACATTGTCCAAGTCATTGAAACATCGTCTAAGTCATTGACTGCCAAGTGTTGATCCGTTCGTCAACCTGGGAGACCCCCACGCTCCAGCCAGCATTGGGTTTGGGGATGACACTAATTTCGTGAATGGATATGAGAGTTGGTACAATAGTATACAATAGTTGGGTGTTGGATTGAATTGTAGCAGCCAAGTAAGAATGAGTCGTCTGTGTGGTACTATCATCAGAAATCCAAATCTGGGCTCCTCCTCTGTTTTCACGATTGTATTCAGTTTCAATGTGCATCCGCTTTCCAAGTAGCATTTTCTGCTAACAATATAATGGCACCCATAAACTGTGCGCGATCCAGAAAGCAAAAAAAGAACACACACCAAATCAAACCACAATACATGACACCAGTCAAAATTATTAAACGATTCAGGCTTTTGAGTGCCCGTAATAAATTTTGCTTCGGGCCAAGTATTCTCCATCCTGAAGAGAGCTGCCAGGCAGCCCAAATCTGTCCTTGGGTTTCGACGAAAAGAAGGAGGCCATCGATGACGCCAAATCACCAGGCGCGGGGACTTTATAACAGGCTAATATAGGCTAATGACCTGAGGCTGTTGGGTATTACTGAAGAGTAAAGTGCAAGAACAAGTGCCCTTTTCTGTGTAGTTTTTGAATAGGCTACGTTTTGTTGACTACTGAAGTGATGATGATTTGGTACCAGCAGCATGGCTGCGCAATACACTCTGTAGTGGTAAACACATCTCTTGCTTAAGTAAGCATGGCGATAGAAAGTTCCCAAAAAATATTCATACACAGCATAGTACACGTAGATAAGTATGAGACATATATTACATATAATTATATATACATAGAAATGAACGTGTTTGTTTTCCAGCAAACCATGTTTTGTTGCCTCGGGGTATCCATCACATCTCAGAAAACAAAAATCTTACAGAGTACCAGCTCCCATGCTCTAGCAGGTCGTTTGCACATCATTGTGTTGGACTCCGTCGACGTGGATCAGGCACTGGTTGTATGGATGAAAATGGGATGTAAGACGTAAGACCCAGTTAACTTGAGATTTTGATAGATTTTGACAAAGACAATTTTTTGGGACCGTTAGCCATGCAGTTTTTTTGGGGGAACAAATTTGGACTGGAATCATTGGATGAGCGTTGTGGTAACTAGCATCATGAACTGCTGGCATCATGAAATTGTCCTCAAAATTGCTGCCAAGCAGTCATCCAAAGCTGGCAGCATGAGTTTCATGAACATTTTTTGGCATCCCACACCACCAATTCAAACAGTTTACCTCTCGCGAGAGGCAAAAATGATGATCGCCAATTTGATTATACAGTAATCATACTGTATATATATATATAGCTACATGTCTAAATGTTGCTGTATATGTTGTATATATGCTCATTTCTCGGCCCTCCTATCGCTGAAATATAAAAATACAAGTGATATATATTATATATATATGTGTACAATAACCATAGAAAGATATATTACAGTAACCACATGCACATATATATGTAAATATGTATATCATTGAATAATATGCACTATGGATCCAAATATATGTAGAAATGTAGAAATAGATAACATTAGATAACCATGATTCGTGGTTTCATCATTGACAGGTGCATCAGAGGCTGCGAGCCATGGAAGCGAAGTTGCGCAACTTCGGGGCCATCGAGGTGCCGTGAAGCAAAGAATGCAACGAAAAAAAGTTGGGATTAGACGACCGAATTGGGAAATTGGTCAACAACATTGGGGATTAAGACTTGATTTGGATGATGAAAATTCCGCTGGTTTCTGATGGTTTGTAACTATATAATTATAGGATCTTATAGGATCTACGGTGGAGAGATCTAACAGTGGGCATTGTCAAACCAAACAAACATACAACAGTGGTGTGCCCCAATTTGTAGTATAAACCACTATATTTTGAGCCATAGTGTACCTACATGTCAACCCTGAATTTTCATAAAACCTGGCTGACAGATTTAGTGGGATGAGCCACCCAAGAAATGATCATGTATGGTTATGTTATGTTAAGTATTGTTAAGTTATGATCATATATTGTTTATATCGAACCCAAAATTAATCCAACTACATAGGAGAGTATAAATTCAGGTTTGACATTGGGTTGACATATACATGATACATGTCATGACGAAGGGATATTTCGGGGTATGACTGGTATATTGGTTTTCATCTAGCCAGATAAAAGGTACACTTAGTTTGTTGACACTCCCATAGCCATTTTAATATATTTTTATTGATGATCATTTCATTGTCAACCCCATGAATCATGGTATGTTTACCTAGATATCGGTTATTTCAGGGCTAGATGAAAGGAAACATGCTAATTATTGTAATGATACCTAATTATACACACATGAATGAATTGCATGTTTTCATTGCTAGGGTCTCCTCATTAATTATTGTTGCTCCCATGTCGCGGCAAAGAAGTTGTACCACTTCTGCCTCGATTTCACGCGTTTTCAGGTGGTCTTGGTTACACCTGGTAGTCGCGCAGCAGTCGAACCCAGCGGGGGCACCCAAGGGCACGTCAATCGCTGTTCTTTCTTGAATTCCCTAAGTTTGACCCTATGCCACCCATGGTTCCTCATGGTTCATTGATGTTCTTTGTAATTATTGGCTTCGCATATGTTGTGGGTCAAAATTATGGACACTTAAACCAGATCAAAAAGCGGAGGGTTTTTGCCAGCACTTGTGGGTCCAAGTACCGTGACTTCTTACCTCTGCAACATCCAGAGGTGCCATCTAAGCTTCCCTCAGGCTACTCTCACTTTTCCTTGCGACACGGCTGGCGGGAGGTGGGTGGCTCAGCACCAGGGGTTTGAGTGTTTTTTGTCCATGAAACTGAGAAACTGGGCAAAACTAAAACTGGATTGCTATGTTTATGCTTCAACTCTCAACTGAAATAACTGTTCAGATCGCTCAGTGATATTTCTTTCAGGGATGTGCAAAAAAAACCAAGCAGCCTGAAAGTGCTGCAGCTCTACTAGTATGCTACACTACGAGTCTGTCGAGCTATACAGTACATGGAATTTGACATCGGAGGTACCATCAGGGAAGAAGAAACAAAGAAATAGTTAGAAATAGGAGGAACCAAAGACCCATTTGGACAAGTCATATTCCCACGGCCTGGGGAGCTATCAAGCCTGGCTGGAGATTTCAGAGATGTTGCTGTAGTGGTTCCAACCTACCTAGATGACCATCCCAGTTCACTGATAAGAATGTGATATTAATGGATGGGTTGGAACCAGGCATGACTCGTGTAAAGAATTTGCAGAAGATTTTGTATGTCTAGCACTTGGTCGTGTGTCCCATGCCTTCAAAGCTTTGGATTCCCGACTGTTTTTCAAGTTGTTGGTGGATTCTACCTGTCATTGGTGAGTAGCTCGTTACTGGGCAAACCCTGCTGACTGGTGGGTTAACGTGTCAATACAGCTCCCTTTGTTGCTATCAATGAGGACATATCATAAACCCAGCTGCGACAAACGCTACGATCTCTGCCTGAAAATGAAAGAAGGTTGGCCATCACAAGGTTATTCTCAAAGATCCTCAAGGCATAAATGGATACACAATGAGTATCAATTAATCATAATGAATGATACATACTTACATACCTACGTACATGCATAGATAGATGGATGGATGGATGGATGGATGGATAGATAGATGGATGGATGGATGGATAGATACATAGATAGATAGATAAATAGATAGACAGATAGATAGATAGATAGATAGAATTGATAGATTTGATAGATTTGATAGACTTAGACTTGATAGACTTGATAGATTAAATAGATTAGATAGATTGGATACGATTAGATAGATTAGATAGATTAGATAAATTATATTAGATTATAGATTCGATTATAGATTAGATTATAGGTTAGATATCCAGATAGATAGGTTAGGCAGGTAAATAGATAGACAGACAGACATAACATACATAGTTACATATATTAATACTAATGTACTTATATCTATATGATATAATATATATATACATATATTTACTTTTTATTATATATAATACACATAGATACTACATAATAAACTGAAAAAAAAACTTGGTCAATAACTCCTACATTGCAGGTGACCTCCTCGCGTGATCTCGGCCCTGCTGCGCCCTGTCTGTTGGAAGTGGAGCAGCTCCTCACCAGCAACGCATGAGCGAAATGGGCGATTATACACCACTAGATGTGGCTAGAAAATGGGGGTTAAACTAAGATAACAAATATATAGAAAATGGTGAAACAATATGAAACGACTAATATCAGGCACATATACAATATGATCAAAAAACAATGAAGATTGAATAGCAACAGCTATTCAATTTGTAGTCAAGGACTGAAATGGTTGTTGAGTGGGTGTTATTTGAACACTAAAAAGATTTATGGGATTGGGCCCATGCTGTGCTGCCCGGTGCTGCAGCCGAGGCTGTCAGAAGAGTTTCAGCTTCAACGTCTTCCGCCGGTGGCTCTTTGGGCAGGGGTGGTTGTCGAGCTGATTTGTGGCCTGGAATAAACAAAAATATCACATTTGGTGAGGTTTTTTGAGGGTAACCCCACAATGATGGCCCCTGGTTATTATGTGTGTAATATTGCTGTGGTATATTACCGTGTTATATTTCCTCAAATTCATATTATGAAAGTTCATACAACTTCTACACGTAAAGTGCTAACCCCACAATGTGATAGGTTCATTTTGCATAGGAGTTGCATTTGATCAAAAAATATCATCCCATCTAAGCCCACTTCGGGTTCTGACCGTATCAGACTTCCCGTGGCGGGCTGCGGATAGGATTCCAAGCATGGTTACTGGGCATTGGTGCGAGTATGAGATGAAGTGACGCAGAGACATATCGAGATTGCCGCAGATTGCCTTCCAAATGATTTCCACATTGTGGACACGCTGCCACCAGATATCCATGTATGAATCGCCCTCAAGAGATTTCGCGCGGCAGTTTGCCCTTAAAAGCCGGCTCTGGCTACAGCTATCATGGGCTCAAATTTCTTGAATGCACTTTCTTAATATCTCTTCATGTGTATATATCTGTACTGTCTATATACTTACACATCGATGCGTGTTCACAGACATATGTTCGGGGTTTGACCGCCTTGATCCCAGCGTTGCTCGAATTGGAGGAAGACAGCATTTTCAGAACCCTCTATGTACTGTAATATTTAGACTAAATATGTTTTAATGAAATTGTATGAACCAATTCAAAGAAGATCATATATACTCAACTCGCATATCATCGTATATAGTATGTGCAGTAATGTATGATATATGAATATTTACGGCATGCATTGGTTTGCTCCTTCTGAAGTGTTGCTGTAAGGCCACGTGAGTCCCCCGCAGGTGGCATCTACTGCCGAACTGGCGCATGTGTTCCTGGGAACGCCGACCAAGGGAAGTTCCATGGTGGTTCATGCCTGCCGGGCCACACAGAACCAGCCGAATGACGAGGTAACCCGTGGTTTGGTCATGTTTTGTAACCATGGTCTGGAGGTTCTCGCCACCACTGATATCACTAGCAAGAGTGTTAAATTGATGGATGTATACAATTATACGGAATTATACGGAATTATACGGAATTATACGGTATCACTAAGTGGCATTGTTTTTTAGTCGAAGAACATCTCCAGCAACGTTATTGACAGCTGTGGCTGAGGCCTGGCGTGTCATTCCCATATGGGTTTGGATCCTGAGCGCAACGACTGGGCCGTTCGCTTGGAGGGCTTGCTGCACCTCGGCGAGGAATTCTTCAGTGGATCTAACTGAAGGGATCATGTGCTTAGGAACTCAGATATTCCCAAAATGTGTAGAATTTCCATGAAATTATGTATTTAATACAGTAGAATTTAATAGAATGAAAGTGGCCAATTCATTTCTTGTGACGTTAGGATCGTCTTAGTATGTTGGTTTATATTATATATGGCTTGATATGCATAGAAGTGGTCATGGATCAGCAAGGGGCTTCATGGCAGGAATCCCTGTGCTTTGTGTGGGGGAGCTGCTTTTGCTTTGGCACCTGCGAGTCGTTGAAAGGTGCATTGCAAGTGAAGATCAGAATCGTTAATTATGTTAATTCCTCCATACACCCAACAAAATGCTTACTTTCACACGAATTATAGAGATATCAATGAAAATCAGATGCTTGGTTGAAAATTTGAGAGAAGTGCTGCTTGCTGACGGCTGCCGCAGCGAAATTTTGGCAATCGAGCATCCCACTTCCAACCACGGAGGTTGGACGGAATGCACGAATTGGAAAACGCCAAGTTGAATCCCAAGGTTCAAGGAGCAGAAGGCTCAGCTGCAAACCTTCAGATCTAACCGCTACAACCACTGGTGACCCAATAGAATTTAGCCTCCAGTTTCGTGGTAATTCAGAAAGGCTAAAAAGTATATCTACAACTATTAAAACTGGAATTTGGGGAAACTTGCCACTCTGTTTACCGAAAAGTGGCATCAGAAAATCTATAAGCGGAATGCTGCGCAGGTCGCGTCTACTTGCACTTGACAGCCTTGGCAGACATGGCCCAGTGCTCAGTGACCCATGGTGTTGGACGATTTGGTGACAACTTGGGGACGCGTTCAAATTTTGTACGGTTTCGTTCCAACCAAATCTATTAAGTAAAGATTATGGCAAACAGTGTTGGCGTTTTTTTTTTTGTGAAGGTGACACAATCTGCAGAAAAAAAATCCAGCCTTGCCTCGTCCAAGGACGGTTCCGCGCTCTTTGGCTTGTTGGAAGCCTTCACACGAGAGTTCGCGGCCAGACATGGCGCATTAATACAAGGCCAATGGGTGGCTAGGGAAGCTGTGAAATCACAGGAGGCGAAGCTAAAGTTTCGTGGGAGAATTCCAAAGTTGGCCTCTGGGTTGTTTTGAAGATCTCATTTGCAAACATGTTCCATGCCTATTTGATCCTATTTGTGTGTGTGACTATTTCAGTTCACTTGTGTTGTAATTTATATACGTATCATATATAATATATATGTGTAATTTGTATAATTTATATAATGTTTGATGCTCAATCACCAGACTATGGCATTTGTTTCTTACCCACTCAGTGCAGTGAAATTCCCACCATATCCCCGAATTGTCCTTGCCATCCTCTGGGTTTTCTGCACCAGGACTTTGGGTGGACGAGATCACCATCAAGGTTGTGAGTTGTGAATATACTGCAGCACTCAGAATAAAAATGATAATGATAATGATAACAACAGTAAATCATGATAATCATAATGGTAATGATAATAATAATAATATAGTAATGAATATAGCAATTACACTGTAGCAATTGCATGCACCCAGATCCAGAGTTGACCAGCAACAAACAGGCTTTGAGTTCAACTTCTGGGCCAGAGATGGGTCTGTGTAATTTGGGACCAGCAGAACGACCACTGATCAAGGCCCACAGCTAAAGGGGCCAACTGTAAAATGTTGCCAGTGCCACTGATTTGTTTTTTATTGCCTACATGTCTCCAAGACCTTGCGAAACGTTGCCAGGTGCGATTGGGTTCAGAATCTGCTGGTTGTCAAGGCGTTTTACGCTTCAGCATTACCTCAGGACATGAGAAGTACATGAGCCTTGGCAGCCTTGGATTATTATCCTGGGTGGTTTGCCGGCAAAATTTGAAATAGCCTGGTACCCCAAAGATCCCGCAGGTTGCAAACTCCAGGTTTATTTGACAGGAATATTTGGGTGCATTTTTCTTGACAACTAGCGTTGATTCTGGTAGTTTTTTTCTCCTGGGATGGCCTCGCGCTGGACTTGTCATACAGGCTTGGCAAACAGATACAGTGAGGGCTCTATTTGAATTTGATTCCAGGAATAGCTTGAACCTTGAACCGATGCTGAGCTTGTGTTCCTTGTTGACTTTGGAGACTGAATGCATTTGGGCATGATGCTTGAGACCTAAAATTGCACTGGAACATCCGTGATTGTCCCATTGATATATGGAAATATTGGGAAGTTATATATATATAACATTATATAACATGGATTTGCCGTATTATTGGATTGCCAGAGGGTCACAGCTAATTCCCTCAGATGCTCATCCAATAGTCTCACCTGCAAAGGGCTCAAGGTGCTGTTGCCATGTTGCCATCATCTCTGCTGAGGAAATGTACCGGCATGTTGGAACAAGTGGATCCCATCACTGGAACGCCCATGAAATGGCAGGACAAGGGTGATGACGGTGATGGTGACAGGTAGTGGTAAGAAGTTTGAGCGGCTTGTGCATACCCCCTTATAAAGTTGTTCACTTTCTGTCGTTTCTTTTCAAGCATTTGCCGGCTCCCACTGTGGCAGGACAGGACTTGCCTAGATGACTAACGCTCTTTGGAATGGTTTGAAACCATACTCACTTCTGACCAGCCACTTTGGTTAGACACGGGAAGATCTGCAGCGACCCCCCTACATTTGGAGTTTAAAGCATATGTGGTTTTCCGTGAATTCTCCCTTGGATCAACCATGATCAACTCATCTAATTTCATTAGTATAAGTGAACTCCTATTGTTGCTAGGTGAAGCTTTCCGTAACATGTTCATATTTTGTTGGGTAAACTTCCAAGTTAATCCAAGTCAACCCAAATCTTCCGGTCAACCATGAACCAAGTGAACACATCATGGTCCGAGACTCGCAGGACCTGCAGACGGGGCAGGAACGCGCGCCCGTGGCGGCGGACGTGGCGCTCAGGGCCAAGCGGGCCACGGCCCGGAAAGCGGGGTCCACCTACGCGCCGGACTTCCTGGGCCTCTTGGAGGTAGGGAAATGCGGATGGGGATGAGAACATTATGACATGGAACAAATATGAACAAATATAGAACAAATTAATAATATGTAGATATATGATCTATAGATATAATTATAGATATATTTATAGATCATTAAGTCTATGATGTGATGTTCTTTGATGCATTCCATTATTTTGGTTGTAAACCAGTGTATACCACGTACCAGTTGTGTTTGATACAAGCCAGTTACTCACCAGAAATCCCAATGGAATGGGCAGCGATGTGGTAGGTGTAGCTACTGGGATGGTCCAACTGAAGTTACTTAATTGATGTCTTCAAATTTCTTGAGTTGACAGTTTTCAAAATACACCACACCCCCAAAACAAGTGGCTGGATTCCATAAACTGTATTATAGATATCTATAAATATCTAATTAATATATAATTATACAAATAGAATCATATATCAAAATCTGGGTGGATTTTCACATACAAATATGTGAACATGAGATAAGAATCGATTTCTCCACCAGGCGGCCTTGGTGAAGGCCTGGGGCGCTGGCAGCCTCCCCAAGGAGTTGCTGAAAGCCTCGGAGTTGGCGCTGAACGTCGCGTCCCAAGGGATCCCAACAGCTGATGGCTTCAAAAAAGCCAGTTCTGATTCCGAAAGGATTTCATAGTGATAGGAATTGTTGGGATATCATTAGCATGAGGATATGTCAAGATATAATATATATAATTATATATACAATATAATATATATATATAATTATATATACAATATTATATATATAATTATATATATATATATATACAATTATATATATAATTATATATATATATGTATAGGTACATTACATATGAATAGCCATCAATGTGCTGAAAGAAGAGTATACAGTATACCCCAAATAACAGCTCTAGTATTTAAATTTAGTATGAAGAAAGATGACTAATCATCAAACTTGCAGGCATCCCATTTTCCAACGCACCCAAAGGGAGAAAAGGATTGTTTTTTGGGGTTGTCCTGTAAATGGAGAAAGTATGCTGGATAAGCCTTGGGTTAGTCTCACATGACCTTAATGTTTGTGGTTAGGCAAAGGTAAAACTTGAGGTTTCGCAGGCTATAGTGTTCCAGGTATAGCGGATGAATATCGCATTAGATATGTTGTTCCTTTGATCTGGGTATGTAGGGTATAATTTTCATGTGCGTTGCATATGTTATCAGGATGATATTATCCAGCCTTAGATGTTTCATAATATGTCAGTATCCATATTATATAAATAAAAACATATATACTGTAAATACAATATAGATATAAGATTCTATATATATATATGCTCAGCCCCCCCCCAACGACCCCCCTCAACCCGCCATCTGCTTCACTATGCTTGACTTGTGTCTGCACAGAACCACGTTGAAGTCACCAACGAGTCGACCCTGCCGCAG
>Ga0126342_10014085_pt1 | contig 14134 bp, 13 predicted proteins | sample Cyp1metagenome_FD_92528 | JGI IMG/M metagenome (GOLD analysis project Ga0126342, IMG submission 92528) | Coral microbial communities from Lord Howe Island, Old Settlement Bay, Australia - Cyphastrea 1 metagenome | ecosystem: Host-associated > Invertebrates > Cnidaria > Coral ...
ACGACCTTTATGGTATAGCATCAAGACTGAGGGTTCCTCGAAGCTCCGGGGAACCCCCAGCCTTGAGCCTGTATGTATGTATGTATGTATGTATGTATGTATGTAATGTATGTGTCTATGTATGTATGCATGCATGCATGCATGCATGCAAGGAAGGATGGATGGATGGATGGATGGATGGATGGATGGGTGGATGTGTGTATCTATCTTTCTATCTATTTATCTATCTATCTACCTATCTATCTATCTATCTATTATCTATCTATCTGTCTATCTGTCTGTCTGTCTGTCTATCTGTCTATCTGTCTGTCTATGTGTCTGTCTGTCTGTCTATCTGTCTATCTATCTATGTATCTATCTATCTATCTATCTATGTATGTATGTATGTATCTATACATCTATACATCTATGTATCTATACATCTATGTATCTGGGTCTCTATGTATCTATGTACCTATGTATCTATGTATCTATGTATCTGTGTATCTATGTATCTATGTAATGTAATGTAATGTAATGCAATGTAATGTAATGTTGTGTTATTTTATGGTATGTATGTATTTATGTATGAATGAATGTACTGTGTGTATGTATGTCTGTATGTGTGTCTGTATGTATGTATGCATGCATGTATGCATGTGTGCATGTATGCAGACTGTATGCATGTATGCATGTATGCATGCATGTATTTTTTAAGCCTACAGATATTAATTGTGTGTGTGTTCGCACATGTTAGATTCACCCGCCTCCGTGGATGTATATGATCTACTCATATGGACGGCATCATAGTGGGGACCTCCGGGTTCTCCTCAAGATGCAGACCAAGAAGCAATGGCCTTGTTGAAGGCACTGGGGAAGCTGAGATCTACATGCCGCGGGCTTACACCCCAGAGGCCATTCACTGTCGAAACCTGCGACAAGTCCTGCCATCCAAAGCGCTGTCAAAATTGGGGCTGCGCTGAGGATATAAGATGGCTGTTCCAAAACAGACAGACCTACAAAAGCGGATAGTATCTCTTCCTGCATTCCAGTTCCCACTGCATGGTCCATGTAACAAAAATCAATGAATCTATATGCAGCCTGGTCCCTGTCAAAACGGAAGTATTCCCTCCACCATGTCATGGTCCTTCAGGATGTTCTGCAGGAAGCCAAAAAGAGCTAGCCTCGGCCATCGGACTTCGAAGCCACTGGTCCACTTGCAACTGACTACACCAAGTTTCAAGCCTTTCGGGCGCTCAGCGGATGGTGCTGCATCCAAGGCACTGGTTGTCTGAATCAGACGTGTCCTGCACAAAACCGACGTGACTCCGCAAAACCAACAGGTATCGTCCCTCTCGGCCATATGGACCACACATGGGCCACATGGGTCACATGGGTCATGTTCATTCATGTTCACCAAGTAGGGTCCTGTATGAGCAATGGAAAGGTCTGCTTCCTTGCCATTGGCCGCACGTCGGGACCCCACCAGCTGAGAATGCGGTTGGGCCCTTCCGGCGAGTTCGCCAGGTACTTCGAGCCGTCTGCGGATGTGCCGGTAGATGCCAGTAGCTACAGGGCCTGCTTAGAAAACGATACCACCATGACATTTCGGAGCACACAGCCGAATGACTGACATGGAATGGATGAAGCAACGTGTCTGCTGTACTGCCAACTGCACAGAATCACAAGGAGCTGCTAGTCCCATCATCTCTGGAGCCAATCCTGCCCACCTGGAGGATGGCACCGTAAACAAAAGTCCGCCCTAAGAGACGGTCCTTCTGCTCATTCGCCTCAGGTGAGAGGAAAAATTCTCAACAGGCTCATGGAAAGCAAACTAAATGTCTGTGGCTCAAAAAGCGGTATGGATCGGTCTGCGAGTCTGCGGTGATCCATACCTATGGATCGGTCTGGATGGATCGGGGGTATGGATCGCCTGTGGGTTTTCACCCTTGGTCCAGACTGTAAATTTGAGCCGTAGAAATATGTGCAATCCCAACATCCTTGCAATAAACACCACCACACCCAGATAATGCGAACCAAGACAAACAGATCCAATAATTAGTAAATACCAATAAACCAACTTTTCTGCTGGGGCGTTTGCTTTGAGTTATGGAGGATTTTAATCCATGTATCCGTGGCACATGACCATTGAACTCCTCTCTCTGAGAGGCCGGGCGCGAAGACCTGACTGAAGTTCGGAGGTCTTGTCCAACAACTGCAAGACCTGCTAGACATGGAGATATTCAGCGCACTCTACCCACCGAACATGCACGGAAAATCACCCAAAGTTAGCATCTGGAAAGAAACAATTCATTATACAAAGTCAGAAGTCCCAAGACTTTGAACCTGCAGTTTGGATTCACAGGGTGCCATAGCAACAAGGAAACCCAAGTTGGATGCTTTCAAGCAACCTGCATCCTCTATCCCTCCGACCCTAGAAGCCCTAGAAAAATTGGTTTCCGACCGTAGGCAACTGGTTGGGCATCACTTGAAGCAACTCGGCCAGTGCCAAGGAAAAGCCTTGACCTGGCATCAGTGTGAGCCATGAACTTCCCTGGTCCTGGCTCCTTACACAGTTGGGCAAAAGTAAGAAAAAGCCGGAATATTATATATATATATGATGATCGATGATGATGATGATGATGATGATGATGATGATGATCAAGATTGCTGCAAGCTCACTATCGAAATCCTGATTCAGAAACTGAATAGATTCAAGAATAACACTGTAAGAATGCAACCCTCGCAGGTTTGAACACCCTTACAGGATTTCTGCCAAATGCAATCAGATTCAGCTGAGAAAATGGAAGCAGATTCAGCTCAAAAAACGGAAGTATCCTTGGCTGCATCCTGCGAAACATGTCCAGACGGACGGCAGAAACGCCTTGACGACTGCACCTCAGCTTTACACGGGACAGCTACCCACATGGACCCTTGCAACCAGTGTTTATCCTGTCATAAGCTGAACCTCAAGTCCAAACACGTTCTTTAGTCACTTTGTCAGATTGCTGCCAATGATCATTTGAACCAATCCCACTGAAAGCAAGATAGAGGAAAGTCTCTCCCCGTCACATTGCTTAGCTGTGGGAAATGAGGATTCATGGGTTTCCTTGTTCGAAAACGATTGCAACAAACAGTTCCAGTTCTTGTAGAACAGCACGTCCAAGCATGCTCTTAGCATGAAACTGTCTCACATGAAAACTCAAGTCTTCAAAAGCAGAAATTGAATCTGTTGACTGATTGCCAAATGCGGATACTTTTGGCATGTGGGCCCATTGTGAAAGCTCTGCACACAAATTCATGATAAATCCCAAGGCTCTGACATCTGTATTCAAACAGTTTGGACTCTCTTCAGCAACCATCAACATATTTCTTTCCACGGACATTGGTGGAACCTAAAACACTGGCAATACTTGCCATTTCTCATCGCCAAGGCAACAGATTTTCAGCAGAACAGTAATTTGATAATTTGAAGAATGCATTGGAGCATTACAGACGGAGGCGTTGTCAGACAACACACAATGAAACCAAGACTACGTATATACATATAATAATCAGGTCAGTTGTGTGCATATATATATACATATATTTATATATGCATATATATATGTGTGTGTGTGCATACATGTGATTCTGATGATGTGTATCTTTTTGACTGCGCCCTCCACATGGACCTTCGGCGATGCCACCCCGCCAAACCCTATGTGTATCTATGTTGGTTATTTTTTTATCATTTACAGTATTGAATTATAGAATCCACATTGATGGGTACGCGCTAATGGAGCTCTTCATCCACCTTGCTGGTGCAAAGAAACATTGCTGCCAAGTGTTTTTTCTCGCCACTCGCCAACTCCAGTCTGTTGTATCAAGTCACCAAGCGCACCAAGCACAGGCGGCAACCATTCAATAGATGGATTTGATGGAAAATCTGCAGGAAAACTTGTTTTTTTTCTTGCGTGTGAGATTTTCCCGCAACTTCTTCCTTCAACCAATTCTGTGGACCATTGCTTAGAAAATGCATACCTGTGTGTATTCCGCGAATATGAGTTATATGATGTACAGTACATTGATTATAACAGTTGCATTCAGTTTTATATATTTTATATTGTGTTTCTTGCTTCTGAATCACTTTCTTTGCAGTCACACCATAGTAAATAGTGATGTTAGATAGTGCAATTGACCTTTAGGAATGGGTGGAATCTGATTTGCCGTCAGAGCTTTGTACTTTGACTACCCTTCTGGCTCTCACTGGCTCATGGCAAAAACCTCTCTCAGGAAGGTTGAGTGCTGTCAGACTCAGCGCAACTTTACGACTTTCCTCCTTGACCTAGGACCTATGTGCCTTCCAGAATTGGGGAATCACAAATCATCCAGAATTTGGTGCTCGGTCTTGTATTCGAAACCGAACTAGTCTTGCGAATCTTCCACAGTTTGGACCGTTGGGGGAGGTTCCCTGCTCGTCCAAACCCCGCACCTCATCACATCAGGCGTTGTTGCTCAGGTGTGAGGTTTCTTCTGCCACTTCTCTTTCCTACAGCAACGAAGAATCACGCAGCTTCCCACTGTGATGACAACGCAGGGTCCTCTGAGTTGGGTAGTTAATGTCCAGACTAATCAAACATCCTCAAGAATTCCTGCCATCTAGCTGCGACCCATTCAGCTTGGAAAAAGAAGCTCACCGTGCCTCAATCGACTCGGCGCTTGAGGTTCCTGGTACTCCTGGTACTCTTCATCCAAGTGCAGCTCGCCACGCTTGCGCCGCGAACACAGCAGTCGCACGAAGGATTTCAAACGGAACAGCACATTGCCATCCTGGGGCAGTGAGGCAAACGCACTGGGCGTGGCAAAGGATGCCGTGCCTGCGCTATCGCTTGCTCACGCTAGAACAAACCCACCCAGCTCCACCTTTTTTGCGCCGTCCTGTGTTCCACTGGGATCAAACTCTTCCAGAACCCGCGCCACAACATCCGGATCCTTCCTTAGCTGCACCAATATCCAATGAGCATCTGCACCACCTGTAAGATTCTGATGTTCGACGGCTTTCAACACGAACAAATAAGTGTATTATGTGTTTGTAGCTATATAATCACCATATAATAACCATGTAATACTAATATCACGAATGATAACAGTGATGATAATAATGATGATGATACTGACAATAATCATCACAATGATAGTGATAATAAGAACAACAATATATCATAGTAGAGCAGCATACTAAAGTCATCGTAAATCATCCATGCTTCCTCTAGTGACACTAGTGACTCCAAGCACAAAAAAGATTGTGGTGATGCCAAGGAGCAACTTCTCCAAGTACGCACCTACAGCAAGGTCCAAGTCCCAGCGAGCCACAAACCTGACGCAGGACTTTTCCAACGGAGAGAGGAGAAACAAATCAAGAACATCTAATCTGATGGGGAAACCGTGGAAAAAACAAATTGGTTGGTTCATTTGATATAACTGCAGCACATATCACGCATTCCAAATCTTCTTCGGCTTCGTTGACATAACTGCAGCACATATCATGCATTCCGAATATTCTTCGGCTTCAAACTCAATCTCCATTATGTATCCCTTGGGGCCAAGCGACTTGAGGATAGCGTCCCTCATTCCTGAATCTCGAGAATCGGACTTTTGGTAGCCACCAAAGCTCTCGTAGCTGTAGGATTTCTCATGCCGAGCAGGGCCCCAGCTGTCATATGACTGTCGCGAGCCATGGTCCTGGTGATAGAGGGGACGCAATGACAAGGCTTGTTAGACAAGCCACAGCGTTCTAATTCTCAAAGGGCCGATTGGAGCGGCCCTGAAAACATTTCAAGTAAGCACAGTTTGGATTGGACATTCGACCTGCCTGAAAATTCTTAAAACCCATGTTTTGAAAGCCGAGGCTGCCAGTCTCACCATGATCATTCCAAGCTGCAGGCCTGAAAGCCACGACCTCTCCATCCACTGTACTCTTCTGGGTAAGCTGCCTGGGAAGATGTGCGACACAACCGCACTTCACTACCACATGCGTGGATCACCTGCCTCTTTCTCGTGCAAAGAAACACAACAGATCCGAGAACCCCACAGGTGTCTACAAAAATGTAAGTTCCCAATAAAAACTCAGCCGAGCACGTCGTTCAGTTGCGCATCCTGGGCTGTGGAAAGGTCACTCTGCTGCTTCAAGCCATTTCTTGTGTGTTAATATCCTACTGCTATGACCAGGCCAGTGCAAAAAGTATGAGCGCAAGTTGTCTTTGTTTTTTTTTTTTGCTTTTAGTCTGAAGCAGTTTTCCGTGCTATTTGCCGCATTTTCGAGCTAAAATGACTTATTTGCTTGCTAGCTGCTGCATTTTGGAGCTAAATCTCATTTGCATACTATTTGCAGCATTTTGGAGCAACAATCGTGAATGTGGAAGGTATTTGCATCATTTTGGAGATTTAGGGTTGCTTTAGGGGCTATTTAGGATTGTATGGTTGGTTCAAGGTTTATTTAGGGTTGGTTTAGGGTCTATTTATAGTAGGGCCAGGGTTTGTATGCAAATGTGTGCATGTAAAAAACGACAACAATATGTAAACTCAAAAACCTTTGTGTACATCTATTTACTTTTTTTGTTTGTTCATATTTATACTTACATTTACATTTGCATTTATATTCAAATCTATAGAAACATGTCTATTTACAATCATATCTATATGATTTTATATGTATGTAGATACATACCTATGCATATAGTTATTATATATATATAACTACTGTCTATTTGCCAATATACAAGCGTGGATTCAAATAAAGGTATTGAGAGTTCAACTCCTCTCAAGTAGTGCAGGTGTTTTCCATGGATTGTAATTAAGGAAAAAGAAAGTATATAAATCAGACCATTATGCCTTCGTTCATAGTTGGGCTCTAAATGGCTAGGATGGCGTGCCAAAGCTCAGCCTTTGGGTTCTTCATGCGCTATGGTCACAAACACCACTCGTAGACCAAGGCTCACCACCTCGTTCCAGCATTTAAAGCCTAAAAATATGCCGAGCAGCAACCTTCCAGAGGAAACCCCTCATACGGGCCGACACGTTTCCTTAGACAAACAGCCCTTCAGGACAGTCCAGGAGAGCTTCATGAGACCAGGCGTGTAGACTCAGTGTAGACATGCTGAGCAGACTTTTCAACTCAAAATGGAACTCATGCAGCCCATGACAGCTCCCCCCCAGAGCCAAACTGCAACCGAAGTTCCATCTCTGGTTGATCTTGGATCAAATTGAGTGATGCACATCACTTGGCCCTCTTGAGGCAGGCGCTTGATCGCATAGCAACATTGTTCGTCGAGTTCCAGGTGCCTCGCCCACTTGCTCCGCACGTAGCCCAAGAAACGGCCCGCGATATAACCGTCCCGCGTGCTGCTCACGTCGAAGCCATTTAGCACCTACCAGAACGCATACGAGGGATGCAAGGCCTGAAGACCTTCATACATGTTGGAAAAGTTTAATAGTTTAATACAACTTGAAGGCGGGCGTTTTGTCCACAGACATCCAGCCTCCTCTTGCACCTCGGGAGGCAGTGCCCGTAGCACCTGGCGCACACGCAGGTTGGATATCTGATGGACATCAGATCTGATGGCTGATGATGCCTACCGTCCCCCCAACCAACATAGACCATGTCATGATTTCGTTGGATGGTTGGTGGTTGGAAGACTACACGTCATTGGTCGTGGTCATTCTCAGGGCCTGTGTTGGTTGGGGGGTGGTAGTGAAAGTACTGTGTGGTGGTACCTGGTATCTGTGGGTATCAATGGTGCCGTAAAACATCATCGCATCATCGTCAACGCTCTACCCACCCCGCCCGTCATCCGTGCCTTCAGAGCCCATGGCTCCAACCCCCAGTGTTTCACGAAGACATCCAGGTTCCAGTCCGCTTGCTTCTGCAGGGAAGACATGCGAACACAAGCATGGCGCATGTGCCTCCTATTTTTTGGGGGCGTTGTGCAGGCGCAGAACAGCGTTGAAGATTGGATTGCGGAGATGTGTGCATGACCAGCTTGCTGTGTTGAAGCTGTTCAGTCTCGAGTGCAGGATCTGCGGACCTCTATACCAAACATTCCAAAACGAACGTTCCAAACATTCTTGGGCAGTGTTGGTGAGGCTTTGATTGTCCCTGTTTTGTGACATGTCTAGTCAGTCTAAACATGTCGATATACGCAAAAGAATGTTTTCTCCATTGTTTTCTGCCAAAAAATGGATTTGGTGTTTCCTCCATTGATGTTTACTGAGAAGTGTGTATAACTGTTTCATCCATTGATGAGGCAAGTGGATTTTCACGGCAATGAGCGCCCAGGTGCCTTGTAGGCCCGGCCGGTCTTTGAATTGCGCCAGAGCAGGGTGGCGAAGCTTTGAAGTCGGGCCGACAAATTGCCATCCTCTGCCACCGTGACTGTTAAAACCCTGCGGTGATCTTATGTCACGACAAGTCCGACTACGAAAATGCAAATATGTCTATGTTATGCATATTAAATACCTACAGTATTACATATATATTTATATATCGATAGATCGATAGATCCATAGTTCGATAGATCGATAGATCGATGGATCGCTAGATCGATAGATCGATAGAGCAATAGATCGGTAGATCGATAGATAGACAGAGAGATAGAGAGATAGAGAGATAGATAGACAGACAGACAGACAGACAAATAGATAGATAGATAGATAGATAGGTCGATAGGTCGATAGGTTGCTTGATTGATTGATTGATTGATTGATGGATTGATTGATTTGATTGATTTGATTGATTTGATTGATTTGATCGATTTGAGTGGGTTGATTGGTTTGATTGATTTGAATGATTTGTTTGATTTGAATGATTTGATTGATTTTATTGGTTTGATTGATTTGATTGATTTGATTGGTTTGATTGATTTGATTGATTTGAATGATTTGTTTGATTTGAATGGTTTGGTTGATTTTGTTGGTTTGATTGATTTGATTGATTTGATTGATTTAATTGAATTGATTGATTTGGTTGATTTGGTTGACTAGATTGATTAAATTGATTTGATTGATTTCATTGATTAGATTGATTAGATTGATTAGATTGATTTGAATGATTTGAGTGATTTGATTGATTTGATTGATTTTATTGATTTGATTGATTTGATTGACTAGATTGATTAGACTGACTAGATTGATTCGGTTGATTTGATTGATTTGATCGATTTGAGTGGTTTGATTGGTTTGATTGATTTGGTTGATTTGATTGATTTGATTGATTCGATTGATTAGATTGGTCAGATTGACTATATAGATTGATTAGACTGATCAGATTGATTAGATTGATTAAGATTGGTTAGATTAATATGGGTTAGATAAGAAAGATAGATAGATAGATAGGACAGATAGATGAGAAAGAAAGAAAGAAAGAAAGAAAGAAGGAAAGAAAGAAAGAAAGAAAGAAAGAAAGAAGGAGAGAAAGAAAGAAAGAAAGAAAGAAGGAAAGAAGGAAAGAAAGAAAGAAAGATAGATAGATAGGTAGATAGATAGGTAGATAGGTAGATAGGTAGATAGGTAGATAGGTAGATAGATAGATAGATAGAGATAGATAGAGATAGATAAATACATCAATATAAATAAAGAAAAATAAAGAGATGCAAATAAAGATAAATAAAGAAAAATAAAGATAAATAAAGATAAATAAAGATAGCTAAAGATAGATAAATAAAGATAGATAGATAGATAGATACATGTGCGCGCACCTATAGTATACAATCTAGATCAAGAAAATTGCAAGTCATTCACTTCTTGCGCACCGCAATGCACAGCTACGCTACGCCACGCTTACACTGCCCAGGTCCCGCGTCCTTGGTTCCCTTGGGGTCGAAGTTTTTGATGATATCTGCCTCGTGGCAGGCTGAAGCTTTAATCATCCGTAAAGGGGTGGTGATTTTCCAGACAAATGGGCACGGGCCAAAACCATGTCAAGCCCTGTAGTTCACACCAAAATAGCTGACATTTCTGGATGTTCATCCCTCCAAAGTACGAAACTATGGGTTACCGTTACAACTAGGTTCCAACTATATATAGTTACAAACCATTTCCAGTTAAAGCCTATCTGTAAATTGGCTGAGCCAGGAAACTTGCAGCTCCTCGGGACAGTCTTTTATAAGGTCGCCCACTTCACGGCTCACTCCAAGAGCTCGCAGCCAAACACCTCGGAGGCACTGTAACGGAAAAATTTGGGACCTTGGAATCCCTGAAGTCTCAGATCAAAAAATACCCCCCAACGGTTGCTAAACAGGATGGTCTATTTTTGGGTTTACCACATCATTAGGTGACTTGAAAAGAATTGAATGAATAAAAATGAAGTGAATGAAATGAATGAGAATCTACAGTACTTCGACCTACAATAACTGGACATGAAGGATCTTTCCCGATCTTCTCAAAGCCAAACCAAAGGCACCGCGGACAAAGCTGAAGAATCGATTCTGCACATTGCCGTCTCGGGTGCCTTGTGCGGTGGAAAACATCGGGGCCATTGGGCCATGGATCCTGGTGCATCCTGGTGCCTGGTTTTCAGCTGGGATTTCTGGACATCCCCGCAGTGTCCCATAGATTTGGACGCTTTGAGCCCTGGTTCCCATTGGGTCTGAATGGTTCCAGGTGGCCCTCTACTTCGAACTGCTCGATGACCTCGATTTGCAACTTGTGCTCCAGGCTTAGGATGAGGTCCAGAGTATTCTCGTCCATGTCCAAGTCGTGAACAAAGGCTTCAACTCTCCTCGGCAGGGAGATATCACGAGAAATCATGCGGCATCCAGATATGAAACTATTCATGAAAGCAAACTTGAATGACTACCAAGCGACTTTTCTATTGCCTCAGCCGATCCGTATCTGCCATAGTCCTGCAAACAGGATGGCCATATGACTGCTGTGACTGAAAGACCTGTGATGTCTGATGGGGAAGCATCATGTCCGTCTCTTAATTAGCTCGCAAAATGAAGGGAGTGTATCATTCAGCATAGGTATGATAGGGGTCCCAAAACTTTAAAAATCTTTAAAGTAAACAATTGTGCTTTTGGAAGGGAATCTTGACCCATCCACAGCCCAGCCTGCGAGGGATGGCTTGGAGGTTCCAGCGTCAAATGATTTCTTCGAGCAATTGACCTGTCCAGAGAACAGCTTCCTGGAGGCGTTGGCCGTCCTGGCCCTCCCTGTTTTCTAGGTGGCTTTCTCCAAGAAATGCTTACCCCCCAATATGGCAACTGTATATATAATAGGGCAGATGAAATAAGCTTCGGTGGTATCCCCAACAGCAGCAGAAATTTGTTTTGACAGAATTGTTCATCCGAAACTGGCTGGAAATTGACCTAAAAACTGCGCCGACACACTCCTGGAATCGCACCGGAACCTACTTGAACCCTCGTTGATCCTGGCCCATTTCTGCACCAAGGCGTTCCGGAACCTTCTCCGAAACCTTCTCCGGAACCTTCTCCAGAACCTTCTCCGGAACCGAACCTGACCCACCAAAGCCTCCCGGAGCTGTTGAACCTGACCTGGCGCCTGCACCAGAGTCTCCCTTCTCCGGAACCTTGTTGAACTTGACCTGGCGCCTGCACCAAAGCCTCCCGAAACCTTCTCCGGAACCTTCTCCGGAACCTCGTTGAACCTGACCCGCCGCCTGCACCAGTACACACCGGAGTTATTCTGGGCTGAAGACCCAATTAGCTTACGCTGTTGGGGGAAAATGGTTTCTATCTAATTACATGGGGTATCATGGATCCTCTATCTATACCTAAGTGCATTTATATTATAAATGTGTTCGGTGTGCGCGTGTTATCCATGTTATGTGTTTGCCTGTACTATCCTACGCTATATTGCGGCCTGCGATCATGTTGGGATGCTTTTGGTTCCAAAAAAACAGACAAACCCCATGCCGCTTCCCGATGGCCTGGTGTAGGCTTCCAGTCGTTGCAGCATCTTACCATCCTTTGGTTTCCGGAGGGTGCATGGGATTATACCATATTATACCCACCATCATGAAAAGAGTGAAAATTGTGTCCTTACTTTTTTGTATGCTAATCCCCGTGGACTGATGATTGCTTGAAAATATGGATCGAATCCAGCTGGTGACCATGGCACGTACGTGTACTAGTTGGACTTTTGGACCCATCTGAGCCCGGTGTCCTTTGTTCCAGCTTCATCGAAGGTTTCACCTCAGGGCCACCGTATCCATGCATCAGTGCCGTGCTAGGCATCAAGATTGCAATGCCTGGAAGAAATGAGACGAGCGAAACCAGCAACAGCAACTCTTGTTATTTTATGTGGGAAGCTGAAGTGGTTCCGGGTCAAGAGCAACAGAAGCAACAAATAAAAGAACCACCTTGATTCAACCCAGCTTTTGCGGTCGGCCATACGCCCTAGAAGGAAGACTCAAGATGCTCAAGTATTTCCGAGGCACAAATATTGCGAAGCAATTCTGGCGGAAGAGGCTCTAAGAAGCTCAACTTCGAAGCTGGTTGATTCACTCGTCTTGCCAGCTCAGCCTGCCCAGTGGTCACATCACCAATGTTCACAAAACGAATAAGATCTTACGAGCAACCAAAAAAACTGCCCCTCATTTCTCACCAAGAAAATTTAACAAACATTGCTGCGGATGTTCCATCGCATTTTCCTCTCCAAGTGGAAACGCAGTCGAAACTCGAAATGCGCGGCACCTTCAGCTGGTCGACCTCATCTGCAGGGTTCAGTGCTGCCTCCACGGGCACTGCCTCCACGGGCGCCGCACACTCCGCATCCGCCGCACCCGCCGCGTCCACCTCTTCTGTGGGGTCAGGGCTCGTCGCCACGGCGGTGTCGTTGGGTTCGTCGCTCATCATGGACAGCTGCCTGGGCATGGCAAAAATGGTCATAGAGTCATACCTAATGGTTAGCACTAATGGTCCTAAGAGTCATTCGTATGGTGATACTTCTGGTAATACCCACAAGATGGTGATACCAAGTGGATTTCAGACAGTGCAGGTGAAGAAGGCTGATGAAATCTGCTGATTCTACTGAATGTCTATACAAAGGATCAGAGATTCCACCAAAGAAGCTGCACCTCTGCCACCAAGCTACCAAGGTCCATGTCAGCTTTCAAACTGAACAAAACTTCACTTGCAGTGTCTGCATGTTGTCAGGTTTGTAGGCTGTCAATTTCGCTCCATTTTTGGAAGCTGCTGGCTTGTCAACTAGGCATTTGGAAAAGGATGGCTTCTGAAAAAGAATGAGACCGTGTTGTGATTCCTATGTCTCTGGCTGGAAGCCAAAAAGCGACGTGCTTTGAATGCGAGACCCGCTTCAAGACAGGAGACTATCGGTGGACATGTCCAGAGTCCAAATGGAAGATCCAGCATGAAGCGAAAAAGATGTATCAACCACCTGAATCCACAAGCCTCAAGCTGACCGATCTGCAATTTATTTTTCATGTTGTTGGCTGAGAAGCAGGGAAACCAACGGCAGAATTTCTTTGGCAAAATATAGGCCATGTCCCCAAAGGAACACCAACCAAAAAGTCCACCTTCAAAGGGTCATGTTTTTCACGGACAGCTAACTCTTGAAGTAAGCCGATAATTTTGCCTATTCACTCCCGGAGGAGACCAAATAAGCTACGTCCGTCAAACCTCCAGGTCTGACCGAACAACTATTCTGCCGCAGTTTCCTTGGATGCCCAGTTTCTAAGTCCAAGCTCCTGACACCGCGGACCAAGCGTCGCACTGTGTACCTCAGTCACTTCTGAGGATGTCGAGGGTCCCTCACCAAAGTCTACCAGCACTGTGCGCATCCTGAGGACACCCACGGAAGTTCGTCCTCGCCCAGCTTACCACTTAGGAGTGCGCGGACGATTCCCTGCCTGGGTATCAACTTATCAACTTCAGGGAAGCTGTGCGGATGGTCTCAAGGGTTGGACCCCTTGCAATTCATCATGCGAATAAAATCCGCCCACACCGCTTTGGCGGTGAAGGCGTGCTTATTGGGGGGCAACAGCAACACTAAATGCTCAATGACATTTGTTAAAATAGCAGTCGCTATATCAGCTTTAGCTGGGGGGGGGGCAAAAAACGGTTTCGCACCGAGACCAGACCCCAAAAACGGTTTCGCACCGAGACCAGAATACGGTGGTGTTTTCGACATTTTTCGA
>Ga0126342_10014086_pt1 | contig 14134 bp, 11 predicted proteins | sample Cyp1metagenome_FD_92528 | JGI IMG/M metagenome (GOLD analysis project Ga0126342, IMG submission 92528) | Coral microbial communities from Lord Howe Island, Old Settlement Bay, Australia - Cyphastrea 1 metagenome | ecosystem: Host-associated > Invertebrates > Cnidaria > Coral ...
GATATGCCAGAAGATATGCCAGAAGATATGTCAGAATATATGCCAGAAGATATGTCAGATAGAATGCCAGAAGATATGTCAGAATATATGCCAGAAGATATGTCAGATAGAATGCCAGAAGATTTGCCAGTAAGAAAATGTATAAATGTCATGGTGGGGATCACACGAAGTAAAGTAATTTTCCATATATTGGGAATAATTCATCCCAACTGACTTTCATATTTTTCAGAGGGGTTGAAACCACCAACCAGACAATCAATTTTGGATGATTTTGGGGGGACCCCATTTTTGGGATCTCCCAAGTCACCATGGGTATCAATTTTTCAAATGGTCTAATTTGGAATGATCTTGGGGTACCCCCATGACTTAGGAAACCTCCATAGACCCATTTTGGATGGACTAGGAAGGCAATTGTTGATGGCTTAGAATGATAAAAATGATAACCACATAGAAACATCATGAAATTTGGGGGTACCATATCTGACAAACTCGGATCGCTTTTGGATCTGTTGTAAAACATGATTTTTTGGTGGAGATTACCAGTTGACCCAACTGCATTGTGGTAACTGGTGAAATGTTCCCATGGAAATTGGTGCCAAAGGCACCATCCACAATTGGTTACATGGAAGCCATATGGCCATACTCCAATGGACAATCTTCTTCCTCGAAATGCGTTCCATGGCATTTTCTTAGGGCCTTTGCAGTTTTCATTTGTTTTTTTACACCCATTGGGATTTCAAGAATTGTGGTTACAGTGATATTTCAAAAGAAACACATGCATACACCGCACGATCCACAGATTTGTTGATCTAAACATGATTTAGAGGATGTTTATGTTCTTCAAGCACCTAGTCTTCAAAGGGATCTCAGTCATTTGACGAATTGAGAATAAAGCTTGGCTGCCTGCGGAGACCAGTGGACTGCATGGCTTCAGTTGGTCAAGAGTCAAGACTACTAGGTCCGTCGGTGTGGGTTTTGTCCAGAGCATGGTTTGAAGGCAATGTTGATCTATCCCAGATGCTCCATGTATAGTATATTTACCTACATTTGGGCCATTTGTTGGGTAAATGTAGGTAAATATTCCATACATTGAGCATATGGGTATATAGATACTTTGCAACATTGTTTGGCAAAAGAATTTCCAAAACAAAGGAATGCAGTAACCATATTTGAGTGCTCACATTCAGATTGGTATACCCTCTGGTAAACTAACATAACTATGGATAATCACCATTTATAGTGAATTTTCACATAAAAGATGGTGGTTTTCTATAGTTATGGGACAGTTTACCAGAGGGTACATACTTGGAATTACTTGGATATATTCATTTGGTACCCGCAATGCTAAGCTAGTGACCATAGTATGTTTGTTTTACTGGAACCCCAAAAAAAAGTGGCTATCCTGGAGTTGTTTGTCCTATATTTTCTTGTTCAAACCACCATCATGTTTCGAAACGCTTAGTGGCTTAGGGGGATAATATGGGATAATTTCCAGGATAATCCAGTTTAGTTGTGCCCTCATAGAAAAATATTATCAATTACACAATATATATATATATAATATTCATCCTGAAGTAGATATTGTATGGTACATGTGAAAAAATATTTTTATATTCTATCTACTTTGGGATCACAATATATATATACATGGATATATATATATATATATGGATATATATATATGTATATATATATGTATGTATATGATACACATCTTGTTGGTCAGCACCCCCCAACTTCTTGCTTAAACTCCATATGTTTTGCCCAGGACAATGGCACCAGCTGCGAGAGACAGGACTGAGTCTGTGGATGGAAAAAAAAACAAATGAGTGGATTGTATGCAGAGTATAAACATCTATATATAGGGGTCATATAAGTACAATACGTGCATACGTATATATATATATATCATTATATATATAAATATTATATATTGTACATATTATATATATATATATGTATGTATATATTTTAATATATATATATATATATACATATGTATTTATTATTATTATTATATATATATACATACACATTATATAGATGAATGTTGCTGTACATATATGCTGTATGTAAGTTCAGACAGCTTGGGAGCTACGCAAACGCCGGTGCCTGGTGATTCAGCCAGATATATCCAGAGAGTGATAGCCCGGGATGATTTGTTGGTACTTAGTTAAGATGACACCTGCCCCGTTGCGCGGATGTAATATGATATACCCTCTGGTAAACTGTCCCATAACTATGGAAAATCACCATTTTTAATAGGTAAACCATCTATAAATGGCCATTTTCAATAGCTATGTTAGTTTACCAGAGGGTATAGCCAACATCTTGGGTTTTTTAATGGCTTTGTTTCAAACGGTGAATGTCCTGAGCAATGTTGAGTGTCGTGAACATGGTGAAACCATCATCAAAAAAACCTTTTTCGTTTTCAGGATACATGAAATGCTAAGACTCTTATCCTGCTAAAAATATCGAATTTCATTTTCATGCAGGAATATGATTACACTTGTTTGCAAAATATGCATGAAAATAAACCCAGTTGTAAAAAATATGACCTGGACTATTTCATTTTTCCAGCTTCATATCTTTCATATCGAATCATATATAAAATAAATCAGTTCTTGAAAGATAGGTCCGGTATCGCGGTATCGCCTGACTTCTAGGGTTGGTCCAAAGGAAAATGCTGGAAAATCGCTGACCAGAGTTTTGGATGTTCTAAGCATGCTTTCCTACAGAATGGGTTAACATTTAAGACGCGGACCACTCCCACAACCAGATTCTATAGATACCCTCCGGTTTTCATCAATCATGGCAATTGAACATCCACCATTTTTAGATGAATTTCCTATTGAAACCTCCGTTTATGTAGGACTTTCTATTGCCATGGTAACCATCAGCTATAAGTTGTCTTACACATTCCGCTAACTATTGATGTGTCTGTTCTACAATTTATAGTAACATTCCATTAATATTCCTATCAATATAACATTAAATTGATCATATTCCATGAACTTGGTCATTTTTCCGGAAATCAATAAAAAACAGGGGATTTTCCATCTATGTCTATGAAAACATCAATTTTTTGTTTGGGGTTTTTCTAGATCTCAATCTCCATGAATTTCAAGGGGAATCATCCAGGACTGTGGTGCGAAGACGGACGCACTGGGCGAATGGCAAGGAAGCACCAAGTTTGGGGGAGAGCGACTTGGCATTGGGTCAAAACCTTGTACCCCTGGTGAACATAAAAATAGCTAGTAAATGGATGTTCATCCCTCTAAAAATTGTATGAATAGGTATTGATTCATAGCGACTTGGCGCGGTTTTTTTTTCAGAGGTCGCTTGGAGAGGCTCCATCACCTGGGAGTTAACATGATTTATTTTTCACGGAGATATTAATTCACTAAGAATTAAGAACGGTAATAGCAATAATAACAATAATGATAGGATAGTAAATTAATTCGATATATATATATACATATATATATATGTATAGAGTGTTTATAAGAGAATTTATAACCCATGGTTACCGGCCATCATCATTTCCTGGGCTGGGAAATCCGGACGCCACGGTTGAAGCAGTTGTGTTTAGTTTCAAAACTCATTTGGAAGACTGACCAATAGATTTTGTTGTTTTTCAGTGGGGTTAAAAGGTTAAAACTACCAGCCGTCGTATATGCTTGGAAGGTTATAATCTTGTTGCTGGTTTAAGCACCATGTTCCATTTTCAATGTTAGGTGATCCAAAACGGCAATTCCCAACAGCCAACAGCATGTTGCGGCTGGTTGACCGCTGCTTTTCACGAGGTCAGCTATTGTGCTATTGGGCGATTTTCGGGCTACGTACCTGAAAAAGCTATCCAGGTAGCAGATGACTTGGACTAGGATCCAACCTGGACTAATCTGGAGTTCTTCGAATTTCTCATTCGACACAACTTGTTGCGCCTGACCACTGCCCAGCTTGGAAGAATGTGCTTTCTCCAGTGGCCATCAAGTCGCAGCAGAACCAGTAAATCTAGGATTAAGATATGGCACAAAGATGTTGTCTTACGTACAAGCCATTTATATCCATTGAAAAGCTATGAGGATTTCTGTGGTGCACCATGGATATAGCTGCTAGCTCTGGTCTTAGCATATCTGGTTGGTGGTTTAAGGAACATTTGGATCATATTGTTCCATATATTGGGAATTTCATGATCCCAACTGACGAACTCATACTTTTCAGAGGGGTAGGTATATCACCAACCAGATATTATTCCATATTATTCCCATATAAATGTTGATATATCCCATATTATTCCATATTATTTCCATATTATACCTCAGATATTATACCTACAGTAAGATATTCCATATTACTATTCCCATATGAATGACAGAATATATGTTGAAATGATATGGGAATAACCAACACATTGCTATCATAAGGAATATATTCCCATTAACATATTACATAAATACCTCAGATGTTGATTAATTAATACCTCAGATTTCACCAACGGTACCTCTTTTCGGCCTCCTGGCGATTGGCGACGTCCCACGGTTTTTCGGATTTCACCGATATGTTTCAGGATGTTTCACCCAGTTTTTTTTTCGCAAAAAAATTAGCCTCTGGTAAACCAGCAGTTTGCGAACTGGAAAATCACCATCTTTAAGTTCGGTAAATCAACTATTTCTATGTGCTATTTTCAATAGCTATGGAACAAAATACCAGAGGGTAACATGATTTCGGACGTCAATAGGAACTCTCTGATCATGGAATGAAGTGGTTGTTGTTTTTTTCATCAGTGGATCATCTTCAAGATGTTACTTTTAGGAAGGTATATGATATGTAGCATGATTTCACCTTTTAAATAATCTATTTAGAATAGTATATACGATGATATTTATATAATCTATGATATATATATAACATTTTAAAACATGATATCATCTATTCATGTGAAATACGATGATAGTAAGTGATAGCAATCCATTCGGAAGGAGGGTTGTAGCCCATTCTCTCAGACATATGCATTTGTCTGAACATGGTCTACCCCGTAGTCCACGGGTGAATCATCATTTCCCATGAAAATTTCCATTTTGGGCGGCCCATCCTTATTTTCAGTCACAACCCCTGTCCATCCCTGTCCTGTATTGTTGTATACAATTTGTATGTATGTATATATATATAATATATTGTACCCCTTATATATGTTATTCCTATTATACATGAAATGCGCATACCTGGTGCTTTGACCTAGTTGTTATGTTCTATCTCTGGGATCAGTGACATATGACGAGATGGTTTCCATCCTGTTGACCCCACAGAGTAGGACCAGGGAAAGAAAAAACAGAATTTGCGATTCTTCATGGGTGGTCTAAGGAACATTTCGCATGGGGTAATGATGGTTAATGATGGTCAATGATGGTTGATAATGGTTAATAATCACTGGTATATCACTGGTTGGTGGTTTAAGGCACATTTGGATTATTTTTCCATATATTGGGAATAATAATCCTAACTGACTAATGTTTTTCAGAGGGGTTCAAACCACCAACCAGTAAATCATGTGAAATATCGCCAAAAAGATAGATCCGTGAAGCTTCATGTTCCATGATCATCCCAGTGATATTCCCATCATATTCCCAATATTTTCCCAATGATCTTGATACATTCCCCTGATCTTCCCATCTTTGTTCCTAGATCCTCAGCAGCCATGACCGGTAAAACTTTACATATTTTTACCACCGGGAATGGTAAGATTGTACCACCAACATGGTGATGACTGGGGGATGTGTTTTATTATTTTACCAACATGCATATCCCATTTTAAATTCTCATGAAATCCCATGAAATCCCCAAAAAAATCTGCTATCTCATTCATATCCCATGAACGGAATATAATATTCAGTAATATTCCCAGTCCCAGATCCCAGATTATTCCCACATTATTCCCATATTACTCCCAGTAACTAACCAATCCCCACATGATTCCCAGTCCCAGATCAGCCCTACCGAACGGGTCCCAGGTATACCTTACGCTGCCCCAAGGGGTCCTTCGTCTGGGGCGGTGCTTTACAAGAGATCACCATCAGTTGTCCTGCCAACGGGCCCGGACGCGCGGCTGGGGGTGCTTTCTGAAGTCATAGGGGATCCCCAGTCGTCACCATGGGTTTCCTATATGATTGGTGGTTTAAGGAACATTTGGATTTTATTTTTCCATATATTGGGAATTTCATAAGCCCAACTGACGAACTCATATTTTTCAGAGGGGTAGGTATACCACCAACCAGCTAATTTAGTTATCAATGGATTGGTTGAAGGGAAGAGTGAAACCGGAAAGCCCTATATTTCATGGGAAAAAGTATATGATGTCCTATAGATTTTCCCTTAAACCAATCCATATTAATCCATTGAACTTCAAATGGTCACAAGGTGAGGGGAGACGTCGTAGGGTCCGGGTCTTCACTTTGGGTGGAGGCTCAGAATCCAAGTGAAAAGCTATGAAAAGGTCTAATGTAAGGAATATTCCCAGAACGTAGGTCTGAAAAATAGCCCTTACATATGGTAGGTACCTCCAATCAATCGGTTCCTGGCCAGCATGGCCATGGATTTGGGGCTAGCAATTTCCGACACCTCCAGTCCATGGCATCCCATGGTCTGTCAACGTGAGTCTTTCAAGAATCTTTGGTCGGCCAATTGTTTGGAGGGTTACCTTTGAAGGGGTTGTTAAATGAAATCCCAAGGATATATATATATATATAATTTACATATTATTTGATGTTTATGGATTTTGATGGATTAAAAATTGGATTTGTTAATTGTTATGATGACTTTATATCCATTGAACTCCATAAGATTGAGATTATAGTTGGCATTTTGGGTTCAATGGATTACAGTTGTGATAATCATCTGTGATCTCTTTTATCGCATGGTAATGCTTATATACTTCAAGGGGATTTAACATTTTTATTGGGGATAAACACAATGGGAAATTGATGGGGATTTGTATGGATTTACCGATTTACCTATAAGGAAAATCTGTCAAAATTCCAAGACGGCTTGGTGGTTAATCATGGGGAATAGGTGAACATAATTTTATGGAACAAACATATGGTAATATGATGTAATATGGATAAAGAATGGGTTATAGATGGAGATACCCTCTGGCAATCAAACGTAGCAATCGAAAACCCCCGATAAATGATAAATGGAGGTAAGAAAAGCTGGGAAAATCGTCGATCTAAATGGTTTTGATGATTTTCCAGCAAACCATGTTTGATTACCGGAGGGTATTTATCTCCAAACTAATGTTGCTCTGATTGGTTGATGGTCGCTGGTCGCAGAAGACATATCGGACATATCGTGAATAAAACATGGAACACCATAGGATTTAACTATATTTACCCTCCAGTAAATTAACATAGACCCTGAAAATCACCAATTTTCAATGGAAACTAGTCTTCCAACCCCTATCTGCCAGGGTCTATGTTAATTTACCAGAGGGTAACTATTTAACTATATTTAATGTGACTTTTTAAATGTATGATATATTTTAAATATCAACAATGGTGACGGTTCCCATGAATTGTTTCATAGCCATTGTCACAGGATGACTTGTTTTACTATATCTCTTTTTTATGGCTGTATTGTAGTAAACCAAATGGTCACCCTGATGCTTGAAGGTTGCTGTATACATACCCTAATTAATAGTAATTCATGATGTTAATATCTTATGATATAGTATGACTTTATACATATATATATATAGACTACAACAGGTATTTTAGATCATTGGGTTCACCACATGTTGTCCCTACGTTTTCTATCCTTGGTTTAAGGAAACATTGATCAGAAACTCATGTTTTTCCATCATCCAACTCTTCGGTTTGTCTAATTCAATATCATAATGTTCCCTGAAGAAAATGGCTATCATTTGGTGGTATACCACATTTTCAGGCACGCCTCAATCCCATATTGTTGGTTATATCCCATGATGTGAATCTCATAAATATCACATGTTTGTTGGATTTATCACCCTGTTGCTAGTAAATCCTGACCAGTAGCCAGCAGTAGCCACCAGTAGCCACCAGTAGCCATCGCAGGCGGTGGTTGGAAACCAACCTTTGGTGTGTGAACCCTTCCGCGGAGGATGCGAATCATGGGGGGCAAATTCTGTTGCGACCGAAGCCTGGAATCATGGATTTATTTTAGGGAAATCATCACGGAGAATAGCCGAACTATTCAGGTTAGTGACTAGTGAATTATTCTAATTTACCCAGATTATATGCTTGGGCCCCAGGATAGCTGAGTTGACACTTGGTTACTGTTTAGGTTTATGGAGGACTAGCTTGGACTGACGACTGGGAACAAACAGTCTTGGGAGATTCCTCCGACTTCGTCCTAGATTTGCACATCTTTCGGCAACCCATCATTGAAAGCACCACGTTAATGATCAGGGTCCCCCAAAGATAAACGAAGCAAAGTATGCATCATCAACCATGAACATCTAGTTGGATCTAGCTCTTTGCAAGCCCGATTTGTTCAGCCCCCCAAAAAAGTTGTTCATTTGCTCGTGTCAATGATTCCCCCAAAACGGATTCGTTGATTTTTTAATGTTGTGAATGGTCTTTTCCTGATTTGCCCATGTGATTCCCAGAGTTTTTCGTTCGGAACAAATATGGAACAAAATAGGACCCCTTTCCCCCTTTCCAGGAAGCGGAGAATCGCATGGCCACCATGCAGATCCTTGGTGAAACAGTTTCATGTCTTTTTTGTGGCCGAAAAAAAAAGACCAGTGCGATGCTGGTTTTAATTTTAATCCACATGTTCATGGTATCATTTTTGCTTGGACCAATTTTCATGTTTTTTTTTACAGCTTCAGCTATGGAATGCCCCATGGATTTGTGCTGGGAATGGGATATGAATGGAATCCCTTTGGTGCTGGATAGCTATGGAAGCCATGCATGAAAACCGTGATTTTCCATTGTTATGTTAAGTTACCAGGGGGTATCTGCTGATTTACCATTTAGGGCTAGGGGGTTACTATAGATTCAGATGTGCAAAGAATGGGGTAGATTCTGATTATCTGGTTGGTGGTTTGGAACATAACTGGATTATTTTAACTATTTTTCCATTTAGTTGAGAATTTCATCATCCCAACTGACTTTCACTCCATCATTTTTCAGAGGGGTAGGTTGAAACCACAGTAGACATATCCTATGAGAATTGGGGTAGATTCTGGCAGGATGGAATGCTTCTCCTGGGTGATGCTTTTCCTGGGTGTGTTTCTCTGTGAAAAATCCCATACCAGGTCTTTTGGATTGGAACATGCACTAAAACACGTAATTACATATATAAGAATATATATATATGTGCATATTACACATAATGTATTTTTACGTTTTTTTTTTAAATATATATATAATATTATATTATATTATATTTTTCACATACACATTCTTTACTAGGCTTGGCTCCATGATGCAAATTTGCTCCAAGGATTTGGCTCGACGTCATTTCGGTACTCATTTGTGTGCCTTGGCGGCAAACTGGCGGCGTCATTGGAGTTGTGGTATTTTGTTTTTTTTGCAACTCAGATATGATCAATCTTAGATGGGTAGAAACTAATCCAAAATAGTTTTTTTTGGTATCAGTGGGATTATCTACTTGCTAACTAGCTAAAGATCTGGGGCACCAGCCTTCAGAATTCTCCACCCTTCCCTGATGGTGAAATGATGGCCATAATGGATTAAGTGATGAAGCCATATATTTATAAATCTAGTTATCTTCTTGGCCATTGATTATTCCATTCACAATCTAGTTATATAATCAAAGAATATCCTGGCTTAAGTGAATCAATGGATTAATCATATTCTTGGTTATATCCCATTGATTCCAGAAATTTTACAAGCGAGTTATTCTCCATGATAGAAAATTCCAATTTTGGTGAAATGATGATAGAAAATCTAATACTCTATCTAGATATTCCTCATGACATATCCTCATTACACAACTGGTTGGTGGCTTGGAACATGTTTTTTTTTCCCATATATTGTGAATCATAATCCCAACTGACGAACTCCATCATTTTTCAGAGGGGTAGGTTGAAACCACCAACCCAGATATTATTCCATATTATTCCCATATAAATGCTGATGTATCCCATATTATTCCATATTATTTCCATATACCTCAGATATTATACCTCTATTATAAATGTAGTTAAACGTGGTTCAACAGTGATTATCCCATGATCATCATCCCATGATCATCCCACCATGTGGCTCATCCCGATGGATATACCCAAACCAATCGATTGTACTATGTTTTAACGTTGTTTTAACCATGAAAAACACCATGCAGAATACCATGGTTATACCCATCTATAACATCAAGTGCAGCCCCAGATCTATGGCATGTTTGTCGGATCAGGTTTTGTCAGCTGCTTTGGCCGCTGGACTGACCCTGGGTTTAGCCACGCTGGAGCCTTTCGGTCTGCAGGCGCGAAATACTGTGATTTTGAGAATCCCCATTTTGTGAAACCTCCATGTGTCAACACATGTTTATAAAGTGGTTGGTGGGTGGTGAAGTGCATGCTCAATATTGGTATAGTGGTGGTATGTGGTGGTATCTGGTGGTTATATAATGGTTGCCATCGTTGATGTTGGTGCTAGTTATGAGTTAGAACCTCTAATATGTGCAAAATGACTTGGTGTCTCAAAAGAAGGTACCAAAAAAAATAATGGTCCATTTTGACATAATGGAAATAGAATGGAGATGTCTATATGTGATATCTAGTGTGTATGAATAATACATAATAAAACATATTCTATAGATATATGATATATATATATATATGTATGGTAGAACAAATAACAACATACAAAATACATGTGATGATTCATGATGATACAACGATATATTCAAATATTCTCTTTGAGACAGACCGAGAGAGGGTTTCCAGTCATTTGAATGGTGGAAGAAGCACATGGATGACTACTGATGGCAAGAGCATCAGGGGTACAATTCTGTCAACCCATATCTTACGGCTAAAATGCAAGAAAATCCAGAGTTCCAATAGGAAACGCCATAATTAATTTAACATCTGGTTATGACTAACAGTTCGCCATGGAAAGGTCCACCATTTTATAGCTAGGTAAACCATCTATTTCTATGGGCCATCTATACCATGGCTATGTTAGTCATAACCAGATGGTAATCATGGCAAATGGCCCATAGAAATAGATGGTTTACCTATTTAAAATGGTGATTTTCCATGCCCACTAATCTTTTTCTCCATGAGGATGCACACCGTGACGCCATAGCCCAGTTCGTAAACGAGCTTTTTGATCAATGGGGAGATCTTCAGGATCCATTTTAATGGAGGTACGTAAACGTACCATATGTTTGGCCATATGATTTCTGGGGATATTCCCTGAAAAATAGGCCTGAAAATTGTTGGCCTTATATATGGTAGGTACCTCCAATTTAGGATCCTGAAATGACCATCGATATAATCCCAGTTAGACACGGACTAATCCTGACTTCCCCGACTGGATTAACTGAGGTAGAGTATCCCACGACCCACAACGTAGTAGTGCAGAAAATCGCGTTGGTTTATTACCAAAAAAAAATCCCACTATTACAGTTATAATTCTCATAAACATCGCCATAAACCAAGGTAGTTATAAACCAACTTATTTTGACTCAAATCAATGATTACCAACTATAAATATCATTAAATATCTATAGTATCCTCATTGTGTTTGTTGCTATCGAACGTGTCCGACGTTTGGCTTTCTAGGTGATTCTGGCATCCCGACCCGAGGACTGGACGACCAAAAGGGGGACGACTGGGTTCGGGGAGGTTTTAAGCAGAAAAGCATCTATAGCAAGCCAAAGAAAAAAACATATATAGAAACATCCCTTATCACTATTTCAGTTGGATGTTACTTTCATATTTTATAATTTATATATATATATATATATATTAAGATAGAATATATTTATATATATACACATGTATTTGGGGGGTTGCTTTTTTAGACAGAAAACACTCATGGTCCCATGGTTTGAACGCCACCAAGTGGGGGGTTTCAAAGCTCTTTCGACGTCGCTGAGGTCGAGACTGGTCCATTGTCCAAAACATGGGGACAGCGCCAACATTGGGATTTAACCAGTGTGAAAGCATATCATCATTTCTGGTTGGTGGTTTGAGGAACATAACTGGATTATTTTTCGGGAATTTCATCATCCCAACTGACGACCTCCATCATTTTTCAGAGGGGTAGGTATACCACCAACCAGAATTATTGTTTTTTCCATATGAATGTCAATGAAATCATGATTATCATGATTGAATCCCAAGCCCAAGTCAACCCCAGCATTAAATCATGTCCTGATTTATCATTAAATCATGATAAAAAACACAATGGTATATCACATCATCAAATCATTTATCATTAAATGTTACAGAATAATAAATTCAGGAGTTTCCACCAATTCCGGAGTCGAGCACATCTGATGCCGTCCTCATGGCACGCCGTGCTGCGATCCAGCCGGCTTCCCAGTCGGTCCTGAAGGCTGCGGCAGACCTCGCGGTCTCGATGGCCACTGACGAGGACGGCGCGACGGACGACGCCCTTGCAAGGTCGGTGGGCTCCGCCATGGGGGCCTTGATCTCTGCGGCGGTGACAGCAGGAGAGGTCACCCCTGAGCTGAAGGAATCAATGAAGGAGGTGGATGAGCGATTGCCAGCAGTGGCAGCGGCAATTAGTGTCACCAAACATGCCTACTTGGACTGAAACATGAAGAAGAATTCATGACTAATTGGTGTGATAGCCTTTTCCTGGCTCCGCCATGCATGAGGAACAGAATAACTTTTGCATGCTATCCTTAACCTTTTGCAAAAACGCTAATCATAAAATATGATTGTTCGAGGAATCCAGTTTGCATGCACTGTGACATGGGATGTGTCAATAGCACTGCCAGTGGGTCCATGGTCAATATATCCATGTTCCCGGACTTTGGCTCAAGTGCGCCCGTGGCAAATAGGCGACCGCGCCGCCATATCTCTTGTGTTTACTTGGGGCAGGGCACACAAAGCAGTTTTCTCGTGTTACAATATATAATATATATATATATATTGAATATATTAAACATAAGATATAGATTAAAGATATGAATTTCTTTCAGGTATATATAGATTAAATATTAGATATATTGAATAACATCAGCTCCTGACATAATCTCCAGCCCTTTTGCGCTGCAGGATTGCCTGACGTCAGAGGTGACTCGGACGCCGGTGTTGACCCATCGTTTTTAAGAATGAAAAGTAATGATGACGTTTAACAGCCATATTGGATCATATTAGATTTTATCATGATTTGAGATTATATCATATATATTTATATATGTATAATGTGATATTATATCATATATATAATTATATACATATCTGGATCTTGATATATTGAATCATCATTTGTATAGTATATATATATAATCGCACGGATAGACCAAAAATCATTAAACACCAATTTGTTCCAGTACGAGACCCATGGGTCTAGGATACCCTCCATGTTGGAAAATTACCAGATCATGTTCTGGACGCAGGTCTTGGAACATCTTTAATCTTGAGGGAATACTGAAAATGAACAGAAACTAAAGGTGAGATCCTAACTTTTGGGGCTGAACTGGTTGTGTTCATGGGCCCAGCTACTTAGTATATTCCAATAGATATAGATAGATATATATATATATATATGTATGTATGTATGTATGTAATTGTATGTAATTGTATGTAATTGCATGTAATTGAATTGTATGTAATTGTATGTAATTGAATGTAATTGTACGCGCAAACACCCCGATTCGCCCACACCCCTTCTATGCTGTACACTTGGGGATATCAAAGACTTTACATTCAATTGGGAAGATCAACGAGGGTATTTAGAGAATATAAATTTCCCACCCCCGCTAAACTTTACATTCATTGAAGATCTTCAATAAGGGTTTAATTCTCCCGCCCCTGTTAAACTTCTACATTCATTGAAGATCTTCAATAAGGGTTTAATTCTCCCACCCCCGTTAAACTTCTACATTCATTGAAGATCTTCAATAAGGGTTTAATTCTCCCACCCCCGTTAAA
>Ga0126342_10014087_pt1 | contig 14133 bp, 19 predicted proteins | sample Cyp1metagenome_FD_92528 | JGI IMG/M metagenome (GOLD analysis project Ga0126342, IMG submission 92528) | Coral microbial communities from Lord Howe Island, Old Settlement Bay, Australia - Cyphastrea 1 metagenome | ecosystem: Host-associated > Invertebrates > Cnidaria > Coral ...
GACGACGCTTGAGGGTTTTGAACACTGCTCATTTACCCTCTGGTAATTTAACGTAGCTATGGAAAATCACCATTTTTTAATGGGAAAATCCACTATAAATCACCATTTTCAATAGCTATGTTAGTCATAACCAGAGGGTAAATTGAGTTCGATACTGAAATCCAAGCTGATTTGAGGATGAGCTCTACTTGTACTATGTCTCTCGGATCAGATGGATTGCTGAAAGTCCAATGGGCCATATTGGACGATGCTAAAAATTGAGGTTCTGTGCCATGCAAGGCCGCACTTCTGGTATATCCTTTCAGCTTAGACTCGACTCGACCTACTGTTAGGCCTTTAGGTACCTCAAATCTGGGTGAAACGTCCTTTCATTCATGATATTTTTATGATCGCCAATTATATTTTTTCCCGCAAATCAGTTGTGCGGTGTCATGCCCTTGGTGGTAGGTTTTGTCGCACCGCAGAGTCCAACGACTACCGAAATTCAGTGGCCATGGCCACATGTGTGCTGGATAATCTGGATCTGTGATATCTCTACTATTTGTACCATGTGTGCTGCCAGCATAAAACATAGGATTCTTCCCCACCTATGTCCATGCAAGTACTGCGTACATGCACCGTTACATGCCGTCCTCGGGTGTCTACCTCCATACATGGATCTACACATATAGTGCACACCATGCATTCGTGTGTGTGTGTGTCGCTACATCAAGGCTTCTGAAGTGCAGTAGGATCATGCCGACATGGGCCAGCCAGGTGGCAGGACACTCATCAACATCAAATTCATGCTCTTGTTCCCATTATTTGATGGATGTGTCTCAACCCCAAAACCGGCTCAGACAAACCATGCGCTCCATGTATGGACTACTTACCAATCAGTTACCCCCCCCATTTTTCAAACGTAGATTTTCTATAGACAAGTTGAGTCCATGGTTTTCAAGCAACATGGGGCTCCCTAACCACTTTGGTTCACAAGTTGATTGGCAACCAGCTTTAGTTGCAGCTCCTGGCCTTTTTTTTTTCACCCTGCTTATGTTTATTTTACCGCATAAAACCATCTCCCATTCGTGCTAACTATTCCAGCCCCATAGAAGGTGTGGCATATGAAATCCCAGTCGTGCAGCATGCATGAAAGTGACAATATATCTCATATATAGGTATTTATAGATATGTCCGCATGTATTATATATACATTATGTATATATTATATATATATGTATATTTAAGTATATATATATATATACGAGACAGACAGAGAGAGAGAAAAAATATATATTGGCATATTGGCATATATTTAAATATCTTATGCACACTGTACATACATACTTATATATTATATATATATATATACATAAGTGTGTGGGTAATTAAACTATATCCACTCGCCGGATGAAATACGCGGCAGCGGCCAGGTCTTCGCTCCATTCGGTGCGGTCCAAAACATCACGGTCTCGAAGGATGAGCATCTGGGCGGTGAAAAACAACGGGGAATGGCCCGGGGAAAAGGTACATTTAAAGATAGCAAAAAAGGAAGGAAAATAAACTAAGAGAGCTCACAGATTTTTTTTGTTGCCCAAATTAGGTTAGATGTGTGTTGTTCGGTGGTGTTTAGCCAACTGAGATCTTTGGAGTTCTGTTCTGGCTTCAGCGTTTCTACCAAAGTTTACCGCTTACAATATCTTACGACGGGCCCTAAGAGGATTTGAAAAACAACGATGGCAGCCACAACGACAACGACAAGAAGAAGAAGAAGAAGATGAAGAAGAAAAAATATTAGAAGAAGAAGAACAACAACAACAACAACAATTATTTCCATTTTGGGGGTCTTCAAATTCCACTACACGTTGAACTTCAACAACGCTTTACGAAATCGCACAACAGAGGTATGGCGGTTGCACGGGCACCGCCTACGTGAAGTTCGGTGTGCCGGAGGATGCTCTGCTGGCGGTCCAGACGCTCTGTGGAAATCCACTGCCGGATGGCAGTATCATGGGCGTTTACGTCAGGCAGAGTCGGTGCTGAACATTGCTCAACAACCGGACACAAAACGAGCGGAAAAAAAACACTGTGGATGGTTGCGGAATCCTGAAAACCAGCTGATGGTCTGAACATGTCTGAACCATTATAGGGTTTCAACTATCCAAGGTGCAGGATTTCTTCCACAGCATGTCCCATTTTTACTAATTTAAATAACTGTAGTCTAATCTCATGTTGTGCCATTTTGAGTTTGATACAGACACAAGGTGGTTAAAGGTGGTCTACTGTACCCTTGCTTGTTTTGGCGCAATGGGATTTCAGCATCACCAAAGGTAGGTGACCAGCCCTGTGAGGAGAAGTAGCGGGACCAGCAACTTGAAAGGTGGCTGAGGCAGGCCGCTGTGCCGATGTTTCACCGCCGAACGGCAGCGTTATGCCTCGAAAGCGAAGAAAACGAAGCGAGACGGGACTCTTTTTTTTGGGCAACTGCTCAGCTCCAGTTCTAACTCCTGTGGCATTTTTGTTGTGATGGGTTTGACCAGAAACAGTACTGAGTTTGGTTCTAAGCTGTTCATAGCCACTTATTCAATTGCCATGAAAGGATCAATCAATGGTTGCAGTTGCTCTACTACAGATGCGCACCCGGATAGTCATAGGTTAAACAGGGAGAGCATACATTTCTGAGGAGGATGAGATCCCTCCATTGAGTTTGTATGTACGTGTAGCCATCCTGGAGTAGATAGAATGTGGGAAAAATGATTGAACATTCTATGTTCGATTGTATCTACTTCACGATGATTACACACATGTAATATACCCAGATGAACAAACGCGCACACACACACAAAGGTAAACAGTTGTGATACATATCATATGCCAATATAGTTCAACAATAAAAATCGTAAACTATATCATATATTATCATATTATATATATAATATATATCAGTTTAAACATTTATAATTATATCTTTAGATGTAGGTAGGGTGCCCATCCCCTCCTCACCACCACCAGCTCCAGCTCCGCTGTTCGAGGTTGGGCGCTCAGCGAGACGGATCGGCGTTTGACGCTGCTGGAGCAGTACTTGGATGGCATCCGTGTGCTGCAGCTCGGCCACCCCGCAGGGCAGATGGCTACAGGATGCTACAGGTGGCATTCGGGGTCAAAATTGAAGGTCTATGGGACCACAGATGTTGCAAGAATACAATGTGGGTAAAAGAAGTTCAAAAATCATCCCCCAAATTTCACCATTAATATATTATAGGTTGGTTGTATGTTTACCATTCACAAATGGGTGGGTTATGGCATTGTTTTACCAGCATTATGTTTAACAATTAACCATATAGTTATTGGGGTACCTAATTTTGACCCATACCAAGGTGCACCTGCAATCAGCTGGGCCCCATGAAAGAATCGTCAGGAATATGGGAGAATTTGCATGGAATTGTCCAAGGTACATGGGGAATGAACCAATGAACCAACCAAAATCAACGAACCTAAATTAGGTGGATGTTAACATCAATAGTGGATTTGAACATCAAACATTTTAGATCTTACCATATAGGGAAGCCAACCTTTTTTCGGGGACGTGACGGGATTTAATTGGATAATATTGGATACATAACCATGATGCTTGGGGTTGTCCAAAAAATTGGGCCGCACTCCAATTCCAAGTGGACTTTTGGAGTACTCTGAATTTCGGATTGATAGAAAGCAAGATGGTATAGGTCGGCAAACTCATTGATGAACGGAGATGAAACCAACAAAAACTCGGCAATTTGGAGACATTGCCTGCATTCCTTTCCTGCACTGAGAACTTGTTTGATTTGGGGTTTCATCGCACTAAACCCAATAAACATCACTAAAATATGTACTATACTGACTTTGACCTGTGGAACGGAGATTTGGATAAGATCAACAGGGTAGACACCTAAAAGTGAAATTACCATTGGATCTGTTTTTCGGCCTGGAAGACGGACATGTTTACCCCACTTCTGGCTGTTCCATATTCTTGCCATGTATCCACACTTGTTGCTATATGGAACCCATGCAACATGTGTACCCGTCAAACATGTCTTTATCTTCCACAATGATGTGGATTTGTCACTACACTGACATCACCAGCAACATCCAACAAGGGTTTGGCAGTGCTACGGAGCCTCGTTGTCCCCACGTATGTATTGGCACATGCTATAGTTCCAGTTTCCCCCCGAGAAACTCAGGAAAATGCCGCTTAGCGGCATTGAATTTCTGGGTGCTGGGATACTGCGAATCACTTGTGATTCTGGCAAATGCAACACTTGAGGAGACATTCCCTGGAGGAGTGTACCTCCCAATGTTTTGGAAACGTTTTGTCACTGCAACGACTGGATGTGTGATGAGATTCATATTGAGGGATATTGAAGGATATTGAGGGTGACTTTTAAAGGAGCTGCTGTTAGTCTTCCCACACCTTTCTGTTGGCGAATCAGCGGCTGCATTGCATCAGTTAAATGAGTTTTTTTTAGCTATTATTTACTTGGTTGAAACATGTGCAGACTCTTCATGTCGCGAGATAGTGCGGGAACAAGCAGCCGAACCTGGCAAATCGGAAGGTAGAAAAGGAAGGAAACTTCCCTGGCTGGTGGTTTTCCGATGTCTAAGCCTATTGCTTTTAGATTGACGTCCTGAAAATGGTATGATAATTCCTTGCTTGACATTCATACAGGGTGGTGCCCCAGCTTGTTAGCAAAGCTAAGTTGGTTGATTCTAGCTTCACTATGGTTTATGGGCATATATTATCATATATGTAAGTACAATATATATATATATGATACAATTATACTAGGTTTAGATGGGCAATAAACCAACTCAAACCTTTTTGGGTCCCAAACAAGTCGCAGGTGGCACAACCCCAACCCAGATGTCACCGTCCAACCGTACCACCAGGAACGGTTGGACGGATGCGGCAGATTTGCGCCTGGCGGCGGTGCGGAAGGAAGAGTTGAGGTGGCACAAGAGCGTGCTGATGCTCGGGCTTTGGATATCTTTGGATCGGGCTGAACGGACCGACTCAGTCATCCTGGAGTTAGAATATGGATATGTCAAAAATCGTCAAAACATGTGCATTAAATTGCAAAATATGGGAATATTTGTTCCTGGACGGGTGTGGCCATGGATATGATGGATTGGACCATGGATTGGGCCATACAGATCTTGAATTTGAAGCATGGAATGGGAATGAGCCTTTTTGGTAGATGGATAAACCTCATTTATCAGAGCAGACTGTGATGCGAGAACCGCCAATGAGGTGGTTGTCATTGTGTTTTGACATAGTTTGAGGACAACCAACAGGACATGTTCAAAGCTATGAATTTGACGTGTCAAATCCAAGGATGTGGAAGGGCGTTGGGGGAGCCCAGTGTGAAAAATGCTGAAGTTATGAATGGGCTATGGAAAATTATGTCCCTCTTCGTTCATTGTCATTTTCAGGGGCATTGGAAATGGTGCTTGTTTTTTTCCGTGTGTTGGATTGCCATGGAAGTTTGGGAGATGTGGATGTTGGAGACCCGCATTGGCCAACGGAAGCTTTCATGACTATTTTCGTGTTTTCCATGGGAATTCCGGGTTGTTTCCTCAACAACTGCAGTCACCTGTTGGAGTCTGAACCATTCTCAACAAATCGCATGGTACCCACAGGTATCCACACTGATCATGAGGAGCAAATCAGCAAATCAGCAGCACCAAAAAGCGTGTAGCACTTGTTTCCAAAATAGCTGGCAAATAGTTGGTACTGGAATTGGATGTCCATACCTCCAAAATCCTCCAAATATCCTAGCTTTTGACTTGTCTCTGAGATTGTATCCATATGTTTTTGCTAAACTCTTCCCATCTATTCCCTATAGCTGGTTCCATATACTACCATATACTACCCTTAGTCCATGAGGGCAGCGATTCGCATGTTTTTGCATCAGCACCCAATGTTTGCTGCGATTGTTATCGGTTGGCAGTCATTGGTTCAAATGGCCAACATGTTCCAAGCAAGGACTTATCATCAACGTTGGTTAACATTATTCATCATGATTCATCAACTCAGTAATTACATAGAGGCGTTACACCCACAAGTTTCCATGGTCGCAGCTTGAAACTCAGCTCCAGGCGGTTGGATGGTTGGAGCTGTCCATATCCGTCATTTCGATACCATAAGTGTTCCAGAGTTTTATTGACTGTGCCACACCCCCAAAACAAAAAGTGCTTGCTTCAACCACTTCACAATCCAAAAAGAAGACAGATCCAAAGTAAGATCTGTGCAATGAGTGTAGCTGCGGCGTTGCTTGCCGTGGTCCGCCTCAATGTTTTGGTTGCTGCCCTCACCTCTGCCTACAACATTCGGCTCTTTGCCGTGAAGAACTTCGGTCGACCCTGGGCATCATGATTCACCATGATGGCGTCAATGGTGTCTTACTGGTTGCTTGATGACTGGCTTAGACTTTGAGCAGCATGTTTGGCTGGAAAGAACCAGAGTAAGGCCGGTAAGAGTGTCTCTGAACATGCAGAATGAAAATTGGAAAAAGTATCCAAATCCATCCAAATCCATTCCCATGTTTGGTTACCAGACCATCATTTTTCGACACATTGATGGTGACCGTGATTGAAGATTTTTAAGGACCGATGCCGGGAAGCCCCTGCTTCGAAAAAAATCCAAAATGATAAGAGGCAAGGGATAGCTGCATGATGAGGCGAACTAAAACCTGTTTGGAACCTCGGAAGGTTGGAAGATGTTGGAAGTTTATTACTGGCCGTGATCCCTTGCCTCTTCTAGGGCTTTCGTCGGATGTTGTGTTTACATGGTTTGAAGCTTGTTTAACTGCTTTACGCACAGGAACATAGTCAAATCCGAAGGTGAACGAGACCTTTTTTTTTTTTTGATTCGGCCCTTGAAAAAGATTGTAATTGCGTCATATCGTGCGGTATTTTTCTGATGCAGGACAGTGCGCGGGTTGAGGTTGAGTAATTATTCACCGTTTCCCATTGTAGTTTGATGTATTTTGATGTGCGCAAAGGCCAAGATACACGAACCAACAACCAGCAGATGAGCCTAGGCAAATGCGGCAAATCAAATAAACAGCACTACAAACATTGTACTAGAAACCATAAACTAGATCCCAAATTTGCCAAAGTAAGCAACTACGAAAAACAACCACAGTCAATAGTCATCACACCCAGCATGGCATTCTGAATCTAGACACACGTGTTGCGCCCAGGAGTCATTCACGAGTTCGATCCCTGGTTCAACTACCGCGCTGCCGAATATTTAGCGGAACATGGAGCTGAGCGTTTCTTCAAGTGGTTTGATCACAGCGCGGCTCGGTGACCGAGTTGGATTTGGATGTACAAAAGAAACACTATCATCAAAAATGGTTGGGATATCCAGCTAAATGGACGTCTTATAATGGGAAAACCAATGTTTGTTTACCTGAGTGTATTTGGCTGTAAACTAATTAGTTGGGATGTTTCTTAGTGATGTTTGATGACTTTTTGTTGGGGGCTGGCTGCTGTTGGTTATAGTTACTATGTTCCATTATTGCCCACCCAGAACAAATGACCTGGTATAGTCACTTGGCTGGTGGTTTGGAACATTTTTTATTTTTCCATCTATTGGGAAGAATCATCCCAACTGACTAATATTTTTCAGTGGGGTTGAAACCACCAACCAGTCACTCTTAAACCTCTTTGTCTTTGTTTTCATCAAACCTTCCGTACTGAACATTAGAACTTGTCGTGTCATCCTGGGCCTGGGTACCCAGGGGGACACGACCCAAGAGTTCTAGGGCCTAGAAGCTGCACTTGTCGCACTAGTTTTCCAGCTTCTCGTATACTAGACATGGAAAGGATGTATATATATATAATTTATCCTAATTTACATAGACATAACTTGACATAACTAAGTAAGACATAACTACATAGACATAGTGAATTGGTTTAATACATTACACACACATATATAGATATTATATATATATATAAATATTATATCTATACATAGTGACTTGATTTGAATTGAGATCATCTATTTCCCCATGCAGAGTCCCAGCTCAAGTGTTGTTCACATCTCCGAGATCTCAGGTTTGGTACCCTTTGGGTCGCCCAGTGGGGACGACCATCTATCCTGGCATGCAATTTGCAGCGGTGTGGATTTGGCAAGCCCTGCACTTCCTACAGCAGGAGAGGGCTAAAGTGTAACTGGGACAACTTGGGATAGGTGGATTGATACTTACATGATATATATATATATAATGTATATATACATAAATATTTAGTGTATATATATATATATATATATATATATATAAATACATATTATTATACACACATACATATATATATATATACACCAATGGTTTTTACCATATTTTGCAATTCTTATATTTCTGAGCTTCTTATTTCCGACCTTTAACGTTCGGCATCATTCGCATTGGGTGCAGTTCGGCTCAACTTCAAGATTCCCAGATATTCCCAGCTGTCGCTCTTGGAATGCAAGCCCTGGCTGACTAGTTTAAGACATCTATGCACTTCATTACATGTTCCATATAAGAGTCACCATTTTTGGGCAAGAATATCTAAACATGTTTTACAGGGTATCCAAAGTTTGCTATGACTTTCTTGGCTGGCTGGAAGCCACCACCCGACTGGCGTTAGTCGTGCGTTTTGAGGACATGTCACTGCACGATGTTTGCGTTTTCATTCCCTCGTGGTTTGGTGTGGTCTCCACCATTTTCCTGGGACTGTTGACCTATGAGTGCACCCGCTGTGTTGACCCGTCGGTTTCTGGATCCTGCAACAAAGGGGTCGAGATGGGTCGAGGGTAAAGAACAAAAAGAGGTCAGAAAGCTCAGGGACGCTGTGAGTTTCCAAAGTAATGTGCTATTAATGTGCTTTAGTTGGGCTTTTCAGCGGTTTCTGTTGGGAAACTCGTGGTTGTATGTGGTTTAAGTTAAAACCAACCATTTGTTTGCGTTTAATTCAAACCACCATGAGCTTCCGAAGGGTTTTGAAGGACCACTGATGCTTTGTGGTGGTCCAATTCTTTGGCAGCGTTTTATATCCAAGCTTTAAGAGGCTCCCGAATTTGGGGCTATATGTGAAATAGTGAACTTGCGCGACGGTGCTGCAGTATTTTCCAAGGACATGGAATGACTGATGAACAGGTGATGTTTTAATAGTATTTTATAGATAGATAAATACACACACGAACACACACACATATGTATACTTTTATCCCTTTTACTTTGAGCACCTGTGAAGCCGGCACTGCTTGGATTGAAGCTCATGAAATGCGTTTTAGGACCATTTGAATTGGGAACTCTTTGGTTCCTGCTTCGCGTTCCCGCCAAGTGTGCCGGATGACTTCCACATGTCAAAGCGCATTGCACTTTGTAAATATATGGCTATATCACATGCTATGACCATCCTAAATCCCATGTACATGTAAATGGGGTTTCACATTTTATGGATCTTCCATTTGTTCAAAGACCACAGTCATCATCCAGTCATCGCACTTCAGCGTTTTCGGCGCTTTCCGCACTCGCACGCTGACTGCAGCAGAGGTTTGCGCCATGCTGGTTGTGGCCATCTTGCCCGCGCATTTGATGCGATCTGTGGCGGGAGGTTTTGCGCCTTGGAACACCGTGGCTATCAGCCTCCCAGGTCGCGGGAAATCCCCTAACGTTTTCATCGAACTCAATGGTTTTCCAGCTATGGAGCTGATTCCCGGAAGGTACACTATTTATATTTATATCTATCAATGATATGTTAGTTGCAATTCCCTTGGTCAAGAGATAAATTTAGAACAGTACTCTCCAAGGTTATCAAAAAGATGGGAGGTCATGGGGGTCACATATTACTTTTAAGATTTTTAAGAGAGTCCCAAGGTCTTGATGGGGTTGGCCCAAGATATCGTATAGAAATCCAAGAAGCAGCGGCTCTGCGCCTAGGACAATGAATGCATGGCCGTCAGCTTGATGATTCTCGGCCAGGATTTCACTGATCCTGACATAAAACTTGGCAGGTTTCCTGCCAGCCAATAACCCATAGGATCCATGGTGCTGCTATATATGATAACATTTACCATCAATATACCCCCAATGTTAGCATATATACCAGCACCATGGATCCTATGGGTAATGAGGTACTTTTCAGATCTTTTCAGTACCTGAACAGCTTTAGCTGCAACCATGGGGCGCAGATGAGTTACCTTTTTGTTTCCCTGTTTGTTTCCTGTGGAAGCAGAGACCATCACGGCTAGCATGACGAACGCGACTAGCGGAGAAGTGGGGGCATCCGATTAAAGCTATTACAGCCAGGACATCCATACTTAATCGCGCTTGGGTCATTAATTTGGACTGGCTTTCTTGGGAAAATCGTAGCTGGAAACTGGAAACCATGGATTTTCCCATTGAGAAAGGGGTTCCTGGAAATTGTCCCTCAAACAAGTCCATTGAGAGTTGAACGTGGCAAATGCCCATGATTTTCTGCGGTTTCAATTACTTTGTCCCAATGAACTCAGAAAAATGATTGGATCAGGAAAACAAATTTCAGGAAGGCCATTCATTTAAGCCATAAACTTATTTGGATTTTGGTACAGCATATTTCAAAAAGAACGCACCTAAAACCAACTTCCACCCATCCATTCAGGAACATAACAAAATCCTGTAGATTTCCCGGAGTGCGACGCCAGACATGAATTCAGGCAAGCCACCAATCCATTCGGAATTGGTTGCTACATCACATTTGATCATATTTGATCCCCATATTGATGGTTATATACCTGTATTGCTACATCACATTAGATCCTCATATTGATGCTTGTATATACTGTGATGTGGTTTCCTGATATTCAGGAACTGCTTGACCATCAAATTTGTCAAGTTCAGGAACTACATGTTGTTTGCTCAAAAACAAATCTCCCCTTTACTACCGATAAAAACCCTCCCAGAATTGTTTGAGACGGGAGCATCTGCATAGAAAACCCCTTTACTATACACCTTATTTAGTGTTAAGAAGCATTGTTTCAACCGGGTTGATGCTTTTGATCAATCCATTCAAATAATCCAAAATCACCTAGTTGGTTTTATTGCTGGCGATGCAGAGTTCCCATGATAACCCATTATTCCCGGCTTTTCCCAAGAAAACCAATCCCATTGAATCCCAGTGAAATCGGGAATCATTCCCATTACATTGCATTGCCTTTTTTTGTATGACATTGGTGATATTTTCTCACGATTGTCTCACTACATTCCCATGATATTCCCATTAAATATCACTATTTTCCCATTCCCGTTACACATATTGTCTTCCCATGATCTCTCCCTACATTCAGGAACTCCACCTTCTACTTCTGGTGCCGTTCCTTACGCAGCGATGGCTCCTGGCCCTGGGCGGTGTTGGCGGCCCTGTCGTACTTCTGCATGGTTTCCACCTGGGGTGGCTACGTCTTTGTGGTGAACGTTATCGTGCCAAACGCAGTGGGGATCAGCGGCGACACGGGACACTTAAGGGATGTCCAAGTTCCATCTTCAGATATCTTCAAATGATTCAAGCTCGGATCCATGTGAAATGTGTTCTTGGATCATCATTTGAGCATCATAAGATTGCTGTATCATGTGCAATTCGCACAAATTTAACATTTGACTTGAAGATGGGAACCTCCCATGATCCTCCCAAATTGGAAGGACCCAGGGGTGGTTGACTGAAACACAAACCCACCTCCCCCCCATAGCCATACCGCCATACCATGCTGAGGCATGCCATGCGTTTTGCCTCATGCTATGGCGACATTCCACCAAATTGCATCGCGTCCCGGCCAGAGATTGGGATGATTCCCATGGGAGAATCTAAGGGGAAACACGGCTTTTGCCGGCTTTTCCCATCAAATACAGTATATGACGGTTCATTATTACCGTATTGTCCAATTCACACGTGGATGTTTCCTGTAAGAAAATCATTTCAGAGATGTAATTTGCCTAAGTGTTCATAGGGTGAGTAGCAGTGAATTACTGTTCGTTTCCCTCCTTTTGGGTGGCCCTACCGTTTTGCAGTATGTCCATTGAAGCACCGGTGCGCTGATGTGGCCAGGGACCAGAGATAATCATTGAGATATGGCCATATTTGTCAAGGGTTGAACCTCCATGATGGCATTTTGATGCATTTTGATGGCCTAATGTTCGTCTCATTAGCTGTGGATTTATAAAGCCTGCCAGTAAAATGTGAGAGGGAAAAGACATACAGAAGAGATCCAGGTCGACGGAAAAGGCCAGGTTCTACTTTGGGCAGTCCTTTCCGACTTAACTTCATTTGCGAAAAATAAAAACTTTACTTGATATCATTTGGTCACAATTAGCAAGTCCCTTTTCAATAGATTTCAATAGATTTCACAACCGCAGAGTCCTTTTTTCACGCAATTTTCAGGATATGTTTGATCTGAACCTTCCTTTTGTCAGATAGGAAGATCCATGGATGGATGGCTAGATAAATGGTTTGTTTGAGACTGGTGTAAGGTATGCCCCCAAAAGTGGCAACGAAAATAGGGACAGTCATGATTTGACTTTTGGGGTACCCAATATCCTTACAAACGACGATAGATGTATATTATATATATATAATTATATATATATATATTTTTTTGTAATCAATTATGGCTTCCTGCAACCCCCACGTCTACTTCAGGCATTTTGCCATTTAAATATGTTCAACTGCTCGTTTGACACCACAGGATATTAACATGTACTATTAACACGTATTATTAAGCAATATTTCCATCATTTTCCATCTACATACCATTTTCATATTTATGGAAACGACCGCCATTATATATAGCACCATTGTTGCAGCTTAAATCCAATCTCCAGGCTCCTTCTCGATTTTCTTCATGTTGGGAACGGGCCTGGCAGTATGGCTGATCCCGGTGGTGGGTGTCTCGGAAGTGCAAGGTGGGTGTCTCTCTCGGTGACGCTCTTGGTGTTGGTGGATGGTAAGTTGCGATGAGAACATTGACTAACCGGGGGGAGGGAAAAAAAACGAACATGTTTAGAGCATCCCTTTGCCCACGGCAGAGATAGGTCAAGATTTAGGACCGGGCACATGTTGAGCTAATTCGTATGAAGCATAGGGGTACCCAATTTTGACCCATATCCATGTGCTGATGAGATGGGCATCGACTGAGATACAGATGTGGATCTTGTGCGGTTGTTGGAACTTTAGCGATCTCATGGCCAGAAAAACATGATGGTATATTATGGTATATTTACCATTATTTATGGTATATTATGGTATAATTTACAATATACCATAATATACCATAATTTTCTGAATCTCGAGGTGGGTCAGACTTATGATGCCAGCGAAACAGGCACCAAATCAGCACTTCCATGGCCATCTTGGGGTAAGGTTGGACGCCCCTGCGCAGTTTGGAGCAGCTGCTTCCCTTGCTGCAATTCTTCGCCCTTCAGGTCCTGGAGCTCCTTGGAAATGTTGCGAAATGGCCTGTGAAAGTAGGTGAACTGTGGTTAATTATGGTTTGTTAAGGTGTATTAATAGCTATAAAAAATGAGAACCAAACCCAATAATTGATGAGGTTGCCAATGAAACATGGTCGTAGCTATTTTTTTAAAGAGGTGTGTGCGTGTGATTGCGTTGAGAGGAAACATGGGAGGTAAAGGTTCTTGAGCAACTTGAGTGGTGGTTATGGAGGTATAAAAACAAGACTTCGCAGGAGCTTTCGGGAAAAACTGACGGTCCATGTGGAAGTAAGATCCAGGCAACGATCATGTGTTGTATTTGCATGTTGTAAACTGTTGTTGAAACGTTCCCGAACTCACAAATTTGATTGATTGGTTAGTAGTGGTTTTTGTGTATATATATATATATATTATATTATATATATATATATATAATCTGTGGTGTTTTTATCATAGGTGAATAGTTGTTATAGGGTTATACATAATATATATATATATATATACTATGCTATCCGGCCACCCCCACATATTTACATATATATATATATATATATTTGATGTAATTATAGTATATATAATATGTTATCCGGGTCACCCCCATATGTTTACATATGTATATATATATATACTATCTTATCGGGTCACCCACACATACACACAC
>Ga0126342_10014088_pt1 | contig 14133 bp, 14 predicted proteins | sample Cyp1metagenome_FD_92528 | JGI IMG/M metagenome (GOLD analysis project Ga0126342, IMG submission 92528) | Coral microbial communities from Lord Howe Island, Old Settlement Bay, Australia - Cyphastrea 1 metagenome | ecosystem: Host-associated > Invertebrates > Cnidaria > Coral ...
AGTGACCTCGTTTCAAGAATCCTTAAGTGACCTCTTTGCCTGGCTGATCACATGATTTCTGCGTGTCACTGCGTGTCACTTGCGTGTCACTGGGGTTTCGAGGTGGGATGAAACGAGGTCACTAAGGACCCTGAAAAGGTCACTTAAGCCTTGAAAAGGTCACTTAAGGATTGGCTGTTTGCGTGTCACCTGCGTGTCACTTCACTGGTAGGCCACTTTTCGGCTCGTTTCCTTAACTGACCTCTTTCTACGTTTTCCTTAACTGACCTCTTTCTAAAGGCCACTTAGCAGAAAACACAAACAAGATCACAAGGAATCGTCTGGAATACAAAGTTTCAAGTTTCAGCATGTTAATCCCATATGTTGTCCTCACGTTTTTCAACTTCCATGGGTTTTCTATATGAAAAGAAATAGGAGCGAGGCCAGCCCAGCACTGAAATCGAGGCCTCGTCCTCTCTTCCTCCTCTTCTAGCTGCAGATTCAGCCACAGCCTGTCGTCCGATGATCGTCAAATCAGGCAGCACAAACTGTGGGAATGCCAAAGTTTAAACTTCTGCTTCGACATTGTGCCAGGCTCTACACATCCTATATCTATATTAATAAGCATGTACTTTCAATACAACATTTAAAAACACGAACCCTACAACACCGTTTCTGGCGCATCCAACGGCCCTTGCCTTGGCTAAGATACTGGCCACTTGTTTCTTGGCTGCGGGTGCATCAGCTGATATGGCCTGCTGGGCAAACAGCTGGTTGGTCGTTGGATCACGTTTCTGCATATAATTTAATATATATATATATATATCCACAAGGTCTAATAATAATATTAATAATATCTATAGAAAATAAGTGTGTGAAGCAAACTGCAGTGGTCAAGTACTCATGCAAGATTTCGTATCGAGCAATGAATCTTAGAATCCTTAGAACAAGCTCCCCGTGAATAGTTCATGTTTGAGACCAAAGGGGTGGCACTTATCCACTCAAATCTTGCACTGTCAATGAGCTCCCTTTATTAAATCTTTTCTTCCAGGAAAACCTAAAATAGAACAGCCAACTTCGATCAACCGGAATGCACCCATGAGGTATCCAACATGGGGCCGTTCACCTTTTAAAAACCCTAACGGCAATTTGTTTGGGATGATTTATCCTTTGACATCATGTGTGATTCTGGTTGCTGTCCATCTTCGTCACCCTGAACTACAGCTGGTGGCTTCTTTGGGCAAATTCATTCAATCCCCACCAACCCCCCCAAAAAAACTCATTTAAACAATCTACTCTGTGTAGATTGTAATATTTCACTAATCTGAAATAAAGCCATTTCCGGATGATTCCCCTTACTAACCATGATTCCAGTGAGGTCACGACGTGAGGTCGTTATAATTTACCCAAACTATTGAACTAACTGATTCTCCTCAGCACCAACAAAACCATCATTTATCAGATTTATAATCATTTAGGGATGAAACTAAGTTCACCAGGTACAGTAACCACTTGATGTGGGTATACCATGAGGTTCACCATTTCATATATATATATATGTCATCCATTGTCATCCACCACTTTCTGAGTCCATCGTTGACCAAAGATCCAGTGCCCACCGCGCCTCCGCTGCCTGCGCCAAATGTTCAGGAACAGAATGGTGCTGACGGGCCAGCCTCCATGGGATGCATGGAATTTAGCAAAAGGGTTCATAACCCCCCCAAATTCCGCGAACTTCTGATCATTTTCCCATATTTTCATTTATTCTTCCTATTCAACTGGCCCATTGACCTTGTTTTTGGTACTAACTCAGGTGCCCATTTTTGGGTCGCTGTCGCAGCCTGCCTCTTTAGAACCGCTGTAGCAGCAATGCCTTGGTTGCCGCGATGCTTCATATTAGCAACCCCCATAAACCATGGTGGATGTATGGTAAATTAATGTAAATTAACATAGACCCTGGCAAATGGGGGTTGGAAGATTAGTTTCCACTAAAAATTTGTCATTTTCAGGGTCCATGTTTATTTACCAGAGGGTACATCTTGGGAACCATAGAAGGGTGTTGGATTTTTGGGGGACGGGGTTAACCCCAGTTGCGGCAAGACTTCATTCTGACCTAAATCGGTCATCGAGGGTGTGAGTCGTAGGTTCTCAATGACACATGGAAACAGATATGATCACTCTTGTTCCTGCCCTGGGGTAGCTGAGACGAAAACTGATGATCCAAAAAATGAGGTACCCAATGGGGGTACCATTCATCCAGCCAACACGAACCCCTAAGAACGGCCCCACTAATTAGCAACCCCTGGAAATTGCTGGGAAACATTGTAGCAACCCTCAAGAAGATGAAACTGTAACATGCAGCCAATGGCAAATTATATTCCATCTTGTTGAGTTGGGACATTTCTGGAGTCTCTATATATATTATAACTAACATCTTGTGAGAAAAAAAGCACACAGTATAATACATATATGTGAATATAACTCAACTTTTTTTTGATAACATGCTATTACTCATGATATCTGACTATATGATGATATGTATAACATTGGTTTATTATTACATTTTCTATATACCCTTTGGTTATTCAACATAGCCATGGAAAATCATCACGTTTAATAGCTACATCATCTATTTCTATGGGTCATGGCTTCCAGTTCGCTATGTTAAATCACCGGAGGGTATATTATGGAAAAATAAGCCAGCGATGTTCCAAACCACCAACCAGTATATCAATAATTGATTATCCCCTCATTATTCTATACATACATTATCTATCTATCTATCTATCTATCTATCGATCTATCGATCTATCGATCTATCTATCTATCTATCTGTCTGTCTATCTATCTATATCTATCGATCTATCTATCTATCGATCGATCTATCTATCTATCTATCTGTCTGTCTGTCTGTCTGTCTATCTATCTATCTATCTATCTATATATGTTACCATTAAGCCACCACTCTAACATTGGTTTATCATTACATTTTCTCTCCTTCTGCCGGGCTACAAGGCGCAACAGTGGTGCCATTGGCACCTGCACCTCTCCAAGCTTCTTGGGCCAAGGAGGCAACCTGGCGGCTGAGTGTTCGGTTTTTGCCATGGCTATTTACTATCAAAAGAAATGGGCTTGCTACTAGATGCCATTATAACTATGGGGTTTTGCCATCACATGTTTGGTTTTGACATGTTTTAACGTTTTGTCATATTTATAACTGTACATCTTGGGTTTTACCATCAAATATTATAGCGTTTCACCATCACCATATGGAAGAAATAGAAGTTTCCGACAGGTTTTCCTTTTCAATTCGAAGGTGAATGGTGGGACAGAAAGCTGCAAAAACCACGGGTTTTCAACAAAACCCAACCATCAACATTTTCTGGTTGGTGGCTTCAACCCCTCTGAAAAATATGAGTCCATGGGAAGGATGACATTCCATATATTCTGGATAATAACATTTATGTTTGAAACCACCAAGCAGTTTTGCTTGGCGCAGGTTAGCAAAGCAACTAAAACAGTGACCACCCCAGTGCCTTTGATGGATGTAGCCCGCCAGCTGACAGAGCTGACCTCAATTGGACCATTCCGATGCTATCAGAAAGACCTCAAAGGTGATGACTGCCACCTACGAAAGTATGCCCATATGCTCCATGGTGCTGGTATATTTACCTACATTTGGGTGATTTTTAGGGTAAATGTGTGTAAATGTTTGTAAGTATTCCACACATGGAGTTATTATCGCCTCCCCAGACCCCCAAAACTGCGCGGTCTGGCCGCCGCCCTGCGCAACCAAGGAGCTGTACCGCCGCACTTGCAGCCGCCTAGTGCAGTTCGCACGAACACTGATCCGACTGATGTGAATGATGAGGTTATTTATTGACACTGCATAAAACATATACTGGTTGGTGGTTTCAACCCCTCTGAAAAATATTAGTCAGTTGGGATGATTATTCCCAGTATGTATATATATACATATGTGTGTGTGTGGAAAAATAAACAATGTTTGAAACCACCAACCAGTATAAAACCGATGAACAACGCAACAGCACGTATGTGTGTGGTTCCCAACGTCATGCATCTGAGGATGAGCTCAGGATTCCAAGGAATCTTTTGCCAAGAGCCGACGGGCAACCGTACCACACTCCAACAGGTTGGTCACCCATTAGTTCATGAGAAAAAACATGGGGGCTGGCAGCCTATATTGGTGAGTCCTGGATGACATTTCCTGGAAGTCTATGAATGAAACTTCTGGCTCATCTGGCTAATCAATTTTCGCTCAATTCGCGGTTGATAGGTCCTATTTGTATCCCCCATGACTGATTTTGAACTCAAAATTGTTGATTGCCCCATGGTGTTGCTGGCAAGACCCAAACTTTGTTTGGCAAGTTTCCGCTTTTCTTTGCAAATTCCAAATTCAATTTGGCGTTGGAGTTGCAATACCTTGTGCACACTCCATTCTTAAGGCTAAACATCCTACCCTCTGGTAATTTAACCTATTGAAAATGGTGATTGATAGTGGATTTTCCCATTAAACATGGTGATTTTCCATAGTTATGTTAGTTTACCAGAGGGTACACTTTCTTCTAGTCTATCACCCCTCAGTGTTTGACCTACCCTTCGGGAATCCAACATGGAAATCGGGAAATCCCTGAACGATCCATGGAACTGAACGAATTGGAAAATCATCAGTCAATGGTGGATTTTCCAGCAAGCCATGCATGATGACCAGGAGTACCCGCTGGTAAACATACAAAAAACTACTGTATGGAAAATCACCATCTTTAATGGGAAAACTCACTATAAATGGCCATTTTCCATGGCTATGGTAAATTACCAGGAGTATATCCCTACATGCCCCGCCATTCATCGTCCATCCAATCCCCTCTATGTCAAGCTGCAACTCCGGCTTCCTCCGCCCCCTGTAGCTCTTCAACACCAGCCGCCTGAAAGGATGCTGTCATCTGAATTGTGGTTCAACCAGCAAACGCTGCAGGGATGGAACCCTATATACAATCATGGTCAAAAACTGACGTTCAAACATACTTCACACATGTGGTTCGATCATGATGAGATGTATCTGCAGTATAGCAAACCCGAACAGAAAAAAAAACATTCAAAGATATCCAATAGATAACTTTTCAGTTGTCCTACCCTTTCTAGAAAACATATCCCCGCAAAAAAAGGTAGGATACCACTGGAAAATTCACATTAATGTCATTAGTGTGGGTAAAACAATAATCAACCATCCCCAATTTCACCATAAATAGGTGGGATTCAATCCATTCACAATCAAGGGTAGTTTATTATAGTTTGCTATTGTTTTACCCACATTGTAGTTATCCTACATTTTTTGTTTTGTTGATCAAATCCGCAAAAAGGTCCCCGTGGACCGTAAATTTATCCGCGCCTTCGCCGCGGCCCGTGCCACGGAACCAATCTCATGCGGAGACTGCTGCATGGTGGCGGCAACCTCGGCAGCCTGGGCATGGAGAGATCTGAAGCTCGCTGCCTTGCACAATAAAAGAACAAGCAACCCCACCCAAATAGATAGAGATATAAAATGACATTAAACAAACACAACTATGTCAAAATGAGTGATCAATAGCGTGTCTATCTTTTGGTGGCTTACTATAATCTATTCAAATTTCGTGAAACACAATCTCAATCAAAGGACTTGGAGTCATCAATGCCCGGCCTTCGGGCAAACCAATGAGGCTGCAAGCAAGGAAGCTGCCTGGTACCCACAGGACCCCCCAAACGGAAACTGTCATTTCTTGCATGGGTCAAAACCTATCAACATGGGATAAAAATAAACACAGTTTAGATGGGTTTAATATCCCATGGGTCAAACTGGGAGGGTTTTTTTAGCATCCTCTCCATGGGGTATTTAATCACAAGCCGTGAAACAAATCGGCCAAAGGCCCTAGATGTTTCCCCAAATGGAGGGATTAACAACTCGCTACGCCGTTTCTTTTTTTTGTTGTGGGTACTTTGAAAACTGTTTCAATCCATAGCCTGCACTACGGACATGGGTGCTGTGGCAGAAGTTGAAGCAAATGCTGGGATTGGAGCCACTGTTCGGACAAGTGTTTGGCTTTCGTGTCATTGGATGTCCACGAGGACCAGTTGATTCCCGAATGAAACCTCAAGAATTGGTGGGCGATCCGGTATTGTTGTTCCTTGGATTATGGTGCTCTTTACCTGTGTTGGATATACCGGTATTAAGCTTTGGGCATTGATGAACATTGCTATAGAAGGAATGTGATTCAAGTTGGGAGATGTCACTTCTGAGATTTGCTCCGGTGCCCCCCTCACCAGTCAAAAAGAGTTACTATTAATGATGACTATGTGTTTTTTTATTGGCCTCCCGTTGATGCCATAATATGAAAAAGGCCCAAACTGGTGATTTCAAGCCGCCGGAAAAAACAACACCCCCGGTAGGATGGACATGAAACACAATCCATGGACGTCACCAGACACTGAAAAGCCTCAGAATTGGAAACTCCGAAAATCCATGGAAAACCAATCAAAACCAAGTGTAAAATTGCCATCACTTGGCCTGTAAGTTGGTTCCACCCCATGAACTAGATGAACGAGTTCGTTCCATATATCTACCATAAACGAAAGTTACTGCTTGGGTTTAAGCTTTATCCCAACCTTTTAGGCCATGCAGGCCATGCTGAGTATCTGAGTCCTGGCCACTTACTGCAGCTAGGTTTCAGCAGGCTCAAGGCCCGCGTGTAGGGCAGCCTCTTTACACTTCACGGCCTAGATTCCCGCGATTTGGTCACGGGGGCCATTGGGCATTTTGGCGGTTGAGCCACACATCTCAACAAATATGGGTGAATTGGGATCATCGTCCTAGGCTTGAGAAAAACAGTTGAAACCTAGCATTGGGGATGGTTTAAAACTGGTCAATTGTATTTATTTTTGGTAAGGCTAATGATGGTTATTCAGGGATGCTTTCAGGGCAATGCGTTACCCAACAGCTACAAAGAGTTGCAAACATCTGCAAACATTCAGCCACTAATCTCACCCCCCCTACATGATATTAAACACACCCGCAAGAAACTATGGTCTAATAGACATTTGTCCATGTTTTTTGCGGCCATACAATGGGGGTCTTAAACATGAACGATGGATGGGATTGTATCAGCCACCCATTATGAAACCCATTTGGCCCACCATTTAGCCACCCTGAGCTGAGCTCACCATGTGCGAATGACTGGCGCTGCTGTCTCTGGCCTGGTGAAATCACAGTAATATGTAGCCCGACAGTAAAGAACATTTACAGTATAGGCTGCTGCTGCTGATGATGATGATTATTATTATTATTATTAATGGTTATTAATGGTTATTAATGGTTATTGATGATGATGATGATGAAGATGATGATGACGACGATGCTGCTGCTGCTGATCATGATGATGATGCTGATGATGATGATGATGGTGATGGTGATGGTGATGATGATGATGATGATGCTGCTGCTGCTGATGATGATGATGATGACAATTGTTCTAACGCAGGGAACATGGGAAGCTCTCGGCAAAGCCGCCGGACATAGATATGGCTCCCCTTAGACCCGTTGTACATCGCTGGAAATCGCCGCACTCAGGGACCGGGGAGATCAAACAATTTAATACCTTCTTTGTCCCTCGTTAATCTCCAAGAAATGGCTAGAGAATCCGCGGAAACATGAAAAATGAAATCGAACCGTGGGACTTGCCACCCATGCACATACTATTTCAATGATCCACTATTGCTGGTTTTACCCCTATTTTAAGCCATTCCCAACCATCATAAACCATCATAAACCACTAGTAACCAGTATTAACCATTATTAACCACTACTAACCAGTATTATCCATAGATTTTACCACACCTTCACCAACCTTTTTCTTACCACATCATCTTCCGCCTGTTGCAACACTGCATTGGCAGCTGCTTCAGCTGCCAACCTGGCAAAACAGGTGGCTTAATTTAAACCACGCAAAATCCATGACTCTTATATTATCTTTGCGGGTTGAACACATATGTATGTACATATGTTCAGATAGATAAATAATGATAAATAATAGATAGATGGATGGATGGATAGATGGATAAATAGATAGATAGACAGATAAACCCCAGTTGTATATGAATTAACTATGGTTATGATGATAATGCGATTGTGAGGTCTATGATATATGTGAGGTCTACCACTTGATATCATGGATGCACAGATGCACATCCAAGGACACCAAGTTTCAACCAAGTCAGCAGCTCTGAAAGGAGAACTGTCTGTAGATCTTCAAAAGTCATCCGATGTTAATGATGTTATCCCAATTTTCCATGGGTGAGTGTGTCTGAAACTGGGAAATTCCGCCAAAATGATCCAAAATGAGCATCTGTATGGGCAAATCATGATCCAACCAGTGATTTGGAACTTGTCCCATAATTCTCTGACGAATCCATGCTCCCATTGGTGGTTAGTTGGCAACCATAAGCAACCCATCGCAAGGAATCCCGTGCGATGACTATATGTGTAGAGCAATCCCCCAAAAAGATAGAACAGATTCGAACATAATTCATCATCATTCCCCCACAAAGAAACGGAAAAAAAAATAACAAACATCACTAACAACACTAATATTTTATCATCAAATAATCGTTATTTTGGTAGGATTTAACATGATTTAACTACTTATTTCTCTTCTTGGGGGTTTCAACCCTGCCGGGCTGCCTGCTGGCAGTTCCACCCTTCAAGCCCGCGAAGTGGGCAGCAGCCAGGGCGATCTCACCGGTCTCAGCCTTGGGATCTTCAAGGATCCCTGGGATCTTCAAGGATCACTTGACGGGGCGCCCACAAAAGACGAATAAATGGTTTTCTTTCCTCAAAATGCTATAGATGATTTTGATTGATTTGTTTATTTTAGAAAATATAACTTCAAGTTTAAGTTTTATGTGGTTTTGAACTGTTCTATCTACATCTATCTACAAATTATCTATGTTCCACGCTCGCATTGAACTTTCGAACCCACACATTGCTATGTGCAATATCATGTTCAATCTTAAATTTGCGGGGTTGCCATGCATTCCACTGGTGACAGTATCCCCTGAAATGTAGCGTGTGAAACCTTTTGCACATGACAAACATGCCAATGGCAAAATGACCTTGCAAACAAAGACTTCAGTCACAGAAATTTCCTGGAATCACCATATTTAGTATGGGAGGACATCGCTACGACCCCGTCACAGCAGGGTCACGGCAACAATGCAAAACACAATGACAATGCCTAGATGTACACAATGTATCTGGAGAATGTAAACAAAAGAAAACCCAAGCCAGATTTAAAGCAATGTTGGAAAATTCCATCGGACACAAAATCCAGAATGTATGGGTCCTGGTCGGCCAATGAAGTCACTGATGTCCACAAACTGAATGGCTGAAAGTACAAAAAGAATCGTGATTCTCCCTACTTTGGAACCAATAACATCCAAGAACCTGTCGAAAACCACATGCCATAATGTTTCCATACAAAAATCTGTTTGTCTGCCCCACCCTGGCAACCCGGTTGGCTCCCACTAGGTGCAGCTGCTACAGAAGCTCCCAAGATCAAAGCCTGGCTGAAGCCATTGGTCCCTGGTTGATTCGCTTGGGTCCAGTTATTTGAACCCTCCAAATACAGAAAAATGATGAACAAGTGGGCTAATGTAGCCATGACACTTGGGACTTTTACCAATTTTTAGGGAGACTTGGAGTTGGAGGGTCATGTGAGTTGGGGGTCCATTGAACAGAGAAGTCAGATTAATCATCCCACATTAAATCGGACATATGTTCCCACAATTTACTGTCCTCAACTATCAACTTGTGGCTTTGCCAGTCTAGCCCCTGAACAGTCGAGGCACAAGCAGTGAGGGTTTGACACCCATAGGCACAAATGGAACCTGAAATGAAATGAGGATCAGATTAACTTTGGGAGGAAAGCCATCCAAGAAGTAACTGTTGTTCAATTCAATTCAGTTCCATTCAAGAGGTGAAAAAATTGCATGCCAACCCCTGCACAGCTGATGCTATCCCAAATGGTGCCCTCATTGAATGCATGGCCTAATGTCGATGGCATTGGTGATAAAGCATGAAAATTCTAATTAGTGTAACCTAGGAATTATGGTTTGCCCGCAATCCGCTGCCATTCTTGGTTGGCTTTGGTTCTGTTATATGGGGGGGTATGTACAATCCTTGCTTTTTGCTTGTATAGTTCTTGTGAACTAAATATAGGTTGTCTATCTATCTATCTACCTATCTTTCTATCTATCTGGATTAAATCATCCAACTAAACCCTACAAAAAGTTGGTTGCAGGGATTCTATGATGTTCCATCGCTGGATGGAGGGAAAAACACATCATTAATATAAAATGTATCCCACACCAGTCTCTAGCCCCTCCGTCGCCTGATTGCTAGCTGCCTTTGAGGCACTCCATGCAGAGATGCGCTGAGCCTTAGCGCTTATCTTTAGCGCTTAGCTTCGTGAGCACGTGAGAGGGTTTTTGGTATAATTTGGTCCTGTTCAACACGGATGAAAAAAAAAACGACACATTGGTTGGTTGGTGGTTTTAACCATCTTGAAAAATATTAGTCAATGGGAAGGATTATCCCATATATATATGTATATTATGGAAAAACAAAATTCATGTTCCAAACCACCAACCAGCATTTAATTTATTGGTGATACACCTTCCAACGAACAAACCGACCCTATCATGAGTTGGGGGTTGGAAGTTCCTTTCCGCGAAAACTTGCTGATTGTTGGGGTCTAGATTTGTTGGGGTGGCAATGGGAATCAACCATACATTTTTTGTGTTTGTTCCAAGCTAACATGGTTCCCGCACACCCATGTTTTGGACAAACCCATATATGTTATATCATTATGTTCCTCGTTGAAATGCCAAATGCGGGGGTTACTGTACCTTTCAGTCGTAGACCATTTTCCCTCGCAAACCCGTGGGTTTCAATGTCTATGTCGAATTTCTGGAAGGTTGAAGTGCATTCTAACTCTACCAACCCACTCTGTTATTGAATGCAACATTTTGGGTTTACATGGACACCCCATTCCTGGTACCCAAACCAGAAGCTCTCGCTCGCCTGATTCTGCGGAACACCAGAAGCTTGCGCAGCAGCCAGGGCCAATGCAGCTACAACCTGCCAATGCTGAGCCTCCAGCAACCAAACCCATGCCATTTGAAAAGGAACCCTTTACTTTACATCAACAATTACCGATATCATATAATAACTACTGTATATTCAAGAATGCAGTTTAAGAAAGAGAGAGAGAGATATATATATATATGTACAGTATATATATATGTGTGTGTGTGTATGCACATACATGTAACAAATCATTTGATTAAACGATGTTACCCCCCATTTTCTCACATTTTCTAAAAAAAAGTCACATTGGTGAGGGTTTTGCCAAATCTTCAAGGCCTTCGTGCTGGCTCCACGTTCAGTTGCCTGGCAGAATTTTGGCCCCATCAGATCTACCGAATCTACTGGAAATGGACTACGTGACTACCTAAATGGCACATGACCCACGCCATTGAAAATTGGGATAACTGGACATTAACTATAAATATATGGAAGATTACTTTGGGGGATTAGTGATAGGACATTAACTATTAATGATACTTACTTTTGGGGGATTAAAATCATTGAGCCAACCAAAAAAATGCCATTCAGCGTTGGATCGGGGATACCCACCTTTCAACCAAAGCATACCAAAGACATATGATGCTCAAGATGAAATATCTCGTCAGAATCAGCACGAAAAAAATGCGAACAAAAAACTCGGGGACTATTCTAATACTATTCTGTGAAGAATCCCTGGCAGCTTATACTTCTGGTTGGTGGTATAGCTACCCCTCTGAAAAATCATGGACTTCGTCAGTTGGGATGATGACATTCCATTCCCAAATAAAATGGAAAGTCATTCAAAATTCCATGGTTCCAGTCACCACCAACCAGTATATCATTATACCAACAATTCACTAAACATCAGTTTTCGATAGTTTTCTGGGATCCTTTTCCCAAGCAAAGCCACTTTCCAAGTGAAAGCGACCTCACCACCAACCAGACTTTGTTTTTTTTTGAAAATCGAGCTTCGAAACCGGACGAAAACCTGAGCTTCGCACCGTCTTGGCGATAGCTTCCTCAGGGACGAAACCGTGGGGGATTAAACCCGCGTGGGTCTGAAAACATGGGGTGTTCAGTCACCAAAAAATGGTGGATGTTGAACCAACCAAACATGGAAAATGATGATTTAACCATAGGAAAATGGCAATTTAACCAAGAAAAAATGGGATTTAATGGGATTTATAGTTGAATGATGTTAGCAAAGTTGGTCAAGAATAGCTAGTGCTTCACTGGGGGTCTATAGTCATTATAGCAATTTGTAGCTATAGTTCATGAATGTTCATAAGGTCTATAAAGCAACAACGATGGCTGGGCACTGCCTCGTGCCGAATCACGTTAAATCCCTGGAGGACCATCCCATTTAGTGCTTTTTATAAGCCTATAGTTACTACTGTCTATAATTGATGATTTTCCATGGTGAATATTGATGATTCAATGCTGATTGATGGTGACTAATGATGATTAGTTGTGATTGGTTAACAATAATGTTGGTACAACAAATAATAAACCAATCCCAATTTGACCATAAATAGCTGGTACATATAAACCATTCCCAGTCATGGCTGGTTTATGGCAGTGTGTTTCCCACATTTTTTCGTAGCGGTTATTGATGATTGTAAAATGGTGATTAATGACGATTAAATTGCGATTAAAACAGTTATTAGTAATGATTAATGGTCTATAGTTACTATTATCAACTATAATCAATCTGTAATTTATAAGTTTATAAGCCTATTCCCCTCCAGTAAATTAACATAGACCCTGCCAGATAGGGGTTGGAAGATTAGTTTCCATTAAAAATAGGTAATTTTCAGGGTCTATGTTTATTTACCAGAGGGTAATCCTACATATATATATATATATGTATAGATAGTTACTATTACCCTCTGGTAATTCAACATTTTAACATTTTGCTATTGAAAATTGCCTATTTATAATTGATTTTCCCACTAAATATGGTGGATCTTTCATGATCTTTCCATAGTTATGTAAACGTTTACCAGAGGGTATCCCATAGTTAAAAGTTCTATCATTGATGTTATCTTCACTATTGCATTACTAATATTACTATTACATTACTACTGCATCAGTTCAATCCTTGTTGTATCTAAGTAGTTTACAGTAGTGGTTTATATACATATCCAGTAGTTATTGATAATCCATTCGCTATCCTTATACACACATATATATATATATATCAATAACTACTGGATATCAGTACTAACTAACTATAGTATTATCAACTACATATATACTACTGTTGGTAACCTATATATATATATATATTAGTTACGCTTACCATCTACCATCCCCATTCACAACGGGCTCCCGATGGCTCGACTGGTGGCAGCCGCCAGATCGACGGATCAAATCGAGCGGCAGCCGCTGCGTGACTGGCGATCCAGGCACTTTCGGCCTCTCCGCAGCCCGCATCACTGGCACCTCAGGGCCGAGTGAATGGGAAAAACCGGTGGAAAAAACAGGAAATCCTATGGGAATATATGGGAACATATATATGGGAATCATATAGGAAGATCATCCCTAAAACAGAAAAACCTCCAGATTATGATTTGTGCGTTTTTTCCCCACCTGCCAGGTGAGGGTTGTTAGATTTTATCAGAGTTGTTGTCCTCCTCTTCCTCGCCATCCTCCTCCTCCTCCTCGCCTCCTCCTCCAGTTTCTCCTCGACCATGTCTGCATCAACTTCCACCTCTACTTCCGCCTTGCCACCTCTTCGCCAAATTCCGAGCTCAGTGTGCGCCGCTGGACCTCAACCTGGGACCTTCCCAGCTCAGTGTGCACCGCTGGACTTCAACCTGGGACCTTCCCAGCTCAGTGTGCACCGCTGGACTTCAACCTGGGACCTTCCCAGCTCAGTGTGCACCGCTGGACCTCAACCTGGGACCTTCCCAGCTCAGTGTGCACCGCTGGACCTCAACGGCCAGATAGAATGCCAGAAGATATGCCAGATAGAA
>Ga0126342_10014089_pt1 | contig 14133 bp, 10 predicted proteins | sample Cyp1metagenome_FD_92528 | JGI IMG/M metagenome (GOLD analysis project Ga0126342, IMG submission 92528) | Coral microbial communities from Lord Howe Island, Old Settlement Bay, Australia - Cyphastrea 1 metagenome | ecosystem: Host-associated > Invertebrates > Cnidaria > Coral ...
GCATTCTTTTTATATTCTTATTATTGTTCTTATTACTATTATTATATATATATATATCACTGTATTATATATATATATTTATTATATATATATATTATTATATATATATTATTGTATTTATATATTACTGTATAATATATATATATATTATAATATATATGTCGTTGTATTATTCAATGATTTATACATATTAATATATATATACATATAAATGAAACCAAGGAACCAACATGTGTGGTGCTGGGGCTCAAGCCTCATGACTCCCACGGCGTTCTTTGGCCTCCTGGTTGAAGGACTTGCCAGCAACTTTTGGGGGCTTGGGTGTCCGATCTACTGTTCACAGCCGGCCTTTGGACTTCTTGGATTTACTTTCCTGTCCGGCTGGTGCCTCGGTGTTCTGTCCTTTGGGTGTGTCCTGTGGTGGTTTGTTGGTTGCCTTTCCTCTGTTGGATTTGGTTCTCCTTCATCATCCCCCCGGCCACCTTCTGCTCCCTTGTCTCGTGCTCGTTTGTTGGCTTCCTACTTGCATGAGCCTGGATCGTTCGGCAGGGGACATTGAGCTCTCTATTACCTTGGCTGGTGGACTTCGGGTCACAATCCTTGCCCCTGCTGCTTCTGCCGCTTCGGCTACCCGTCTGTTCAACCACGTCGCTGCTTTCCAGGACGGTCCTGAGCCTTCGGAGTTTGAGCTGGTTTCTTCTCCTCCTGTGTCCCCTCGTCAGTCTACCCCTGCACCCTACTCTGAGACCCGAGATCAGGTCAGGCGATCTCTGCTTCCCTGCCCCTCCTCTCTGCTTCGACTTGGTGTGCGCTTGTGTGGGTCTGCCTCGTCTGGTCGTGACCGAGTGGAACGTGCTTGGCTGTGTGGGCAGTGGGCGGGAGCAGTGCAGTCACAGAGAATCCATAGCCCTGACAGAACTCCCCCCATCGATCTCCGGAGTCGCTTCTACGCTGTCTTGCAGGCCAGTGGACTTTCCAGGCCAACTGTCTTCAGGTCATCAGCGGGGTATTGGGCTTGCATCGGGTCCCTTGAGACCTCATCTTCCATCAGCCAGTCCTTCCCAAGTGAGGCAGAAGCCAGGATCTATCTTCAGGGTGCAGGGGTTGTGGACTTTGACTTTGCCCCATAGATCCAGCAATGGAGACTCTTTCTGGACTTTCTCTGACCGACCTGGTCACTCTAGAGCAGGATGTAGAGCCCTACATCATGGATTGGCCAGTCATCGCAGACGAGGACGGGGAGCCAGAGGTTTCATCCCTGGTTATCTCCAAAAGAGCTGGCGGTTTTCTTGCAGCCGTTCCAGTGGGCTTTATCCCGGAGGAGGTCCTTGCCGCTGGAAACACAGATCAACCTCCTGGCCCAGTTGGTCCCTCAACTGTTCTCCAGGTGGCGGCGGTGGTCCTGGACAATGGAAACCTTCATGCAACCGGATCTTCACTTTCGGTCGTTGTAGTCGATCTTCAAGAGGAGGTGGTTGCTCAGATGCGTTTGCCAGAGGTTGGGGAGCACTACCCGTTCACCTTCGATGTGGATCAGCCTTTTGCCATCCCTTCACCCCCTCAACTATTAGCTGCAACTCGGGAGTGGGTCGCGGCAGGGGCAGGGATCGAGGGCTCGGCAATGCCCTACTTTTCAGCAGAGGAGGGGGACCTACACACACCAGGAGCAGCAGAGGAGGAGGAAGGCATGCCTGCAACCCCGCGTGCCCGCAGAAGGCAAAAGCATCCGCCTGGGCCCGAGAGGCCTACAGGCAACGCAAAGAAACCCACCGTCGCAAGTCTTGCAGCGTCGGTGGAACAACTCTTGGTCATGAACGAGGGCCTGGTGAAAAGCGTGGAGAGCTTGGCAGGCCGTCAGCAGGTTTTGGAACAGAGGTCAGCTCCAGCGGCACCCCCTCTTCAGCCTCCCCCTCAGCATCCCCATCAAGGCATCCTTCGCCAGCCTATCTCTGCTTCACTGCAAGGAGCTGCAGCTCCACTGGGGGTCTTGGCACAACATCTCCCTCCTCCCCCGAGGACCCAGGCACCTACTGCCTCGGGACTGTTGGCATCACCTCAGTTCCAACCTCCAGATCTTCTCGAACTGGAGGACGAGAAGCGAGCCCCAGACCCAAGTATCTCCTCCGACCATTTGGCAAAGGCCGTGCTGGCCCAGTCTCAGGCACTCACAGCCCTGGTCTCCCAAATTGCCCAGCAGGGGGGCGACCCAATACTGGACCTCGGCAACACAGCCTCCTCAGCCAGCACACGGGGGGCTCAGGGCAGGGCAAGGCTTCAAGGGGAACTTGCCTCTCAGAAGGGGGTATTCTTTCAAGCAGTTTTGGCCTCCATGGCTCGGAGGATGCAGCCAACGGCCTCGCCAGAGGGCTCACCACAAGAGCTGTTGGATCGGGGGGTGTGTGGCACCAGGTACCTCGAGAGGTTCGGGGGCTATGGAAGGGTTCGGGAGCTGGGTTGTCTTCAACAACAGGTCATGTCGATCATGGACTGTCTCCAGGCATCGAACTGGCAAGCAGCCAGGGACCAGACGGCTTTGTTGGCGGTGACCATCGACCAGGCAGCTTTGGATCAAGGCAGATTCGAGCTGGCAAATCTTCTTTGCCTACAAGAGGAACCCCCGGCAACTGTCTTCTCAGCCCGCCCCATGAACGTGCTCAACAAACCTCGAGCTTTCTCGCAGTTAGCTGATCAAAAATGGGTGACAGTTGCCCTGGCTTACATAAAAGAATTGGATGTCATCACCAACAAACGCTTGGAGCTGACCAGCCAGTCAAAGCACACCATCTTCGGTGGAGCCTCCAGCGACTCTCCGGGAAACCCCCACCCAAAGCCAAAGCCAGGCCCCAAGAAGAAAGGTCGAGGGGGCGGGAAGGGCGGAGGGAGCAACGTTGCAGCAGAAGGGGAGGAGGCATAAGCAAGGGTGGGCAGGAGTCAAACCCCCTTGCTGAATCTATAAACCTGTGTCAGTGGGCCATTTGTCTGCCTCGCTGGATTTTGAGGTCGCGCACAAAGTTTGCTTCATGCCTCGCCAGATCTTTTGCTGTCAAGCACCGTTCTTCCGAGACGGTTTCCACAGTCTTTCCGCTGCCTCTTCCTGCCTTGGACTTGTTTGATGGTAGTGGCCCTGGGCTCTCTCGTTGTCGCTTGTGGTCCCTTGCCAAGTCTCGTCTTGTGTACATTTGGACTTTGGTTTTGGATTTCATGTTCCTTGGACGATGGCCAACCAACGATGAGCTCAGGAGGTCCCCTTCAGCTGAACAATGTGCTGTCTTTGACCGGCTGAGGACTATGTTGACTGTGTGTGGTGAAGCCTGGGATCAGTTTCCCTTATGCCCCGGCCGAACCGGCCCTGAGCTTGGTGCTCAGCTGTTTCATGTTGAAAAGTTTTGCGAAGCGTGCCCTGACCTGTCTGGTGGTTACCTTGCAGCCGACCGCATGAAGTTTTGTCCTGATACCTCCCTTGTTTCTGCGTCTGAGTATCCTGAGCTCCTGCCGTATCGGTCCCTGGATCCATCACGCTTGAAGCTTGTAGGCGAAGGAACTTGGCCAATGGAGAGGTATCTTGACAGTGTTTTGTGGCTGCCCTTTGTTGAACCGGCCTTTTTAATGCATGGTCTTGACACGCCTGCTGATGGAATCCCAAACTTCAAAGCTGAAAAACCTGAGGATTGCCTGACGCTTGCCAAGGTTTGGGATGTCCGTGGACTTCTTTTCTTGGCTGAAGAGCCCCTTGTGCCTGGCTACTTTTCTAGGGTTTTCAATGCCTATAAGAGCCCTGAGAAGGATCGGCAGATCGGCGACAGGCGCCTGCCAAACATGTGTGAGTTTCATGTTGATGGACCCTCCAAGCACTTGCCTCAAGGACAACAGCTTGTGATGCTCAGGTTGCCGAGGTTCACCCACGCATTGAGGGGTTCCATGAGTGACCGCCGTGATTTTTATCACCAGGCAGCTGTGACACCCCAGCGTGCAAGGACCAACATGTTGCCCTTTTGTTACCCTCTTGAAAGTTTCAAGGACACCCGGGCTTGGACTTCTTTTCAGGAAAGGCAGATGCCATCTTCCACCGCTCGCGAAGTTGTTGGTGACCACTTGAAGGGAGCCCCCAAAGGAAAGAGCAGGCCTCAGCCTGAGGCCTTGTACCCATGTTTCAACTCCTTGTTTCAGGGTGACCACTTGGGGGTTGAGTTTGCACTTTGCAGCCATGAGACGCTTCTGAAAAACCATGGTTTGTTGTGCAGTGACACTAGGATCCAGGGCCACATGAACTTTCCTGTCACGACCTGTTGGGATGCCCTTGTCATTGACGACTATTTTTGCCTGAGCGCAGATCATGTCCATGCCCCAGCTGCTGCAACCTTTGCCTTCACAGGGCTCTCCCGCGCCCGAGATGCGTATGACCAGGAGCAGCTACTCGGCTCGCCTGAAAAGGATGTGGTTGCCCAAACTTGCCTCAAGGCGGCTGGTGCTGAGATCCGTTCCAGTGAAAAGAATGTCCGGCTTGGATTTGTGCCGGTTGCTGCACCTCTTGCAAAGCGCCTGGCCTTGTCTGTGCTGTCCTTGCGTGCGTCGGATCTTCCTGGACTTTCTGCAGGCGTGTGTGCCCGTCTTGCTGGAAACTGGGTCTCTGTCTGGCAGTTTCGGAAGTGTTGGTCGTCTTTGGTTGATGGACTTTTCCTCTTTGCGTCGAAGTGTGAACAGGACCCTGGTTCCATCTTTTCCATGCCAAGGAGCATCGCGCAAGAGCTCGTCATGCTGGCCTCTGTGGCGCCACTGGTTGTCAGTAACATTGCTGTGGATTACCTTGAGGAGTTTTATGCTTCGGATGCCTCAAACCAGAAAGGTGCCATTGTCAAGGCCCCGATTGCCAAAAGCTTGCATGAGGTCCTCTGGCTTGACGCTGACAAGAAGGGGCATTACTCAGCTTTGGATCAACCTTTTCGGGCTCTGCTGCGCCAGACTGGCAATTTTGATCTTGATGAGACGCTTGAATCGGGTCCGGCTTTGGAGTCGCCCTGGAAGGCTCCGCTGTTGTACTTCGATTTTGTTGAGATCTGCGGCGGGGCTGGGAAGGTCACTGACGCTTTGTCAAGCATGGGTTTTGTCTGTGCCCCTACCTTGGATTTGTCGGAATCTGAGCACTATGATCTCTCTTCCTTGCGTCTTTTGGAGTGGATCATTTTCATGCTGGAGGAGAATCGGTTCCGCAGCTTCCTGATTGAGCCGCCCTGCACGAGCTTCAGCCCTGCAGCTCACCCAGCTGTCAGGTCTTATCGTGAGCCTCTTGGATTTGACCGGCTCAATCCAAAGACGCTGCACGGGAACATCTTGGCCTTTCGTTCCCTCATTCTCCTGCGTGTCGCCCGTCGGTGTCGTCGCCCCTGTGGACTTGAACAGAGTAGGCTCAGCAAAATGGCATGGCTCCAAGCTTGGCTTAGTTTGCTTGAGATTGGTTTTTCCGAGGCTGTCATTGCCTCCTGCCAGTTCCAATCCATCCACCGGAAGGAGTTCCGTCTGTTGTGCTACTTGCTTGACACAGCTTTCTTGGACTGCAGGTGCCCTGGGGGTCATGCTCATGTTCGGATCCAGGGGTCCTACACAAAGCCCTCTGCTGTGTACACAGACGCCTTGGCTCTGCACTTAGCCCAGGCTTTCCGCCTTGCCCTTCGGAAGCTTGATGCCGAGAGCCTTCTTGAGCCTGAAGTCGATGGACATGAAACCATCATGTCAAACGATTTGATGCTGACGTCGAAGTGGGAGGTTGTGAGGTCATGGTTTTGGACGCGTCTTGGCCACATCAATGTCCTTGAGATGTCCTCTGCGGTCTCGAATTTGGTCTCTGTCGGAAAGAAGCGCTTCTCTGTCAGGTTCTGTAGTCTGGTGGACTCCGCTGTCTGTCGTGGTGCTTTCAGCAAGGGTCGGTCCTCTTCCAGAGCTCTCCAGCCTCTGCTTCGGAAAGCCGGTGCGGTCTGTGTTGCTTGTGACCTCTACCCTGGATGGATTTATAGCCCTACCAGATTGAATTGTGCCGATGATCCGACCCGGCAGGTCCCTCTGCGCTCTGCCCAGGGTCGAGCTCTTGTGGCGTTCCCCGACCTCCTCCCTGTCCTGCGTGCTCTGAACCTGAAGGGCCTCAAGAGGTTTGCTGCCAACTGGATTCGGCTGACTCTTTTCTTAGTCATGCAGGGTGCCGCCAATGGTGAGCTGTTCCCGGGGGACCCCTGGAATCTTGTCGTTGGATCTGATGCCCCATGTCCCTCCTGGACTTTTGGATGCAACACTCAATGGCCTTTCCCGAGTGTCTCTTCGTTGTGGACTTGCGTCTTGGGTGCTCCATGTCTTTCCTGGACTTTTGGCAACAGCACTCAATGGCCTTTCCCGAGTGCCTCTCTTTTGTGGACTTGCATCTTGGTTTTTGTCTGTGCTGTTCTTACTGCTGCTTGGTTCGTCTGTGGCCTTTGTCATGCCCCCAAAGCCCCCAAAAGGTTTGCTGGCAGGTCTTTTAACCGGAGCCGTTTTCTGATCCTTGCTGCAGCCATGGTACTCTGCCCATATTGTGCTGGTGGGATGCCTTTGGCCCCTACGACTGCTGCAGAGAGGTCCCGAGCTCAACAACGCTCTGGAAATGTTCTGGCTTGTACCAGAGCGGTCAAGGCTCAGACGAGAGAAAAGCGCCTCATTTATCTGGACAGGTTCAAGGTTTGGTTATGGACTGAGAAGAGTATTTCTTTCAAATTTTTGATTGAGTGCAAACCGCCAGATCCAGAACGCCTTGCTGACCTGCTGATTGACTATGGGCGCGACCTCTACGCATCAGGTGGAGCCTACGGCATTTATGCGGAGACGATAAACGCTGTAGCAGTTGAGAGGCCACTGGTGCGTCGACAACTCAATGCTGCGTGGGACCTCGCTTTCGTGTGGTTGATGGACGAGCCCCACCACCACCATCCTGCCATGCCCATTGCAGTGATGGCGGCAATTGTGACGGTGGCGCTGGGGTGGGGATGGGCCTATGAGGCCGCTGTCATCCTTTTGGGCTGGACCGGAATCTTGCGGATCGGTGAGATCCTCGCAGCTTGTCGCAAGGAGCTTGTGCTACCTTGTGACGCAGTGCCTGGCACCACCTTCGCATTGCTGATCATTCGGCATCCGAAGACACGGGGCAGAACGGCAAAGCATCAAGCTGCTCGCATCGACCAGGAGGACGTGATTGCCTATCTGACTGCGATGTACGGGAGTGCAAAGCCCGGGGCCCGTTTATGGCCTTTTTCGGCCGCTACGCTGCGAAAGAGGTTTACTCATTTGCTGGAGGCCTTGCGGCTACCGACAAAGCGTACAGAGAGCCACAACCCCTTTGACCTTGGCAGCTTGAGACCTGGTGGGGCCACATGGATGCTGCATGCGCTGGAAAGCCCTGAAGCTGTGCAGAGGAGAGGTAGATGGGCTTCCGCGCGCACTATGGAGATCTACTTGCAAGAAGTTCTGGTTGTGACCTACGTTGAGAGACTCAGCCAAAGAACGCGTGATTTAATTCAAATTTTTGCCAGTGGGTATGCAGTCTTGATCAGCAGGTGCATTTTTCTGCTGGATTCTGGCATCCCCACGGCTTCTTGGTTTTCCCTCCTCAAAGCTGCAGGTGGTCTTGAGCGGAGCACCGAAAGTATGGGGTAGATGGTGTCTTTTTGGAGGTATTGCACGACAACTACTGTGCATACCATAGATGCTACTTCCCAGCCTGACAGCAAAAACGAATGGCGGCTTCCTTGAAACCAAGGAACCAACATGTGTGGTGCTGGGGCTCAAGCCCCCACCCAACCCTTCTTTCCCCATGCAGCTTCGATGAGGGTGTCTTTTTGGAGGTATTGCGCGACAACTACTGTGCATACCATAGATGCTACTTCCCAGCCTGACAGCAAAAACGAATGGCGGCTTCCTTATATAATTATATATAATCATATGTATAACATATTATTGTATAGTTTTACGTCAAAGCACACTGTAATATCTGATTCGTTTATTCCATTTGCATCTTGACAAATTCCCATTGAAGTTGTGGCTGGGGTGCGTCCGCTTTTTGTGTCAAGAGATTGAAACCAGCCCTGAGGTGTAGCCCATTACGCATGCGGCTGAATTCTATTTGTGACGAGGCATGGGGATCCGGGGGAGCATCTGAAGGTGGGACATTTCAGTTTCCCTACCATTTGGTGAGTGACTTTGGAGTCACCAGCCGTCAGAGGCAAAGAGCCAAACTCTTGTTGGAGGTGAGAGCTGCAGGCTGGGCTATCATCACCTTGCAGCCAGGATGATCTTGTTATCGCGGATTGTTGCCTGCTGTTTGCAATAGATTCAGCAAGGGATAGATAAAGTAAGAAGTCTGCCTTGAATTCATTTCCAGTCTTAGACCTCTACAGTCTATTCTGTTCGAAGTGGCTGCATGGTTTTAATTTGCTCAACCTGGCAAGGGCTTTCCTAGGTCCACTTTTCGCTGTCTAGCTGATGAGCCGCACCGCCCTTCTTGAGGCCATGCAATTCTCCAACGAATTCTCCATATGGCCGTGCTTCTCAGGCAGCAGATGAGGTGAGACGGATGTTATCCTTTTGATTACCAGGCTTGAGAGCTATCCATGCCAGGCTATTTTGAGGTCTCTGAGATTACCAGATTAGGTAAGATACTGCGTTGCCCATCTTATTTGAATATCTTCTCACCCATAGAATTTGCGGGTGCCATGATTCACGAAGCATTCAGAGCAGCTTGAGTCAAAAGGCAAGACCCCCAAACTTACAGGTACTAGGCATTTTCTCGTATTGACCCATCATGATTCTTGGGCACTCCATTTACTCGCAGAGCTGTATGCCCTGCTGCACATCACAATGTTTCAGTGGGCTTTGAGGTGAGCAGCTGGATTTGTTTCCACCGAAAGGAAGTGACAAGACAAGCTTAGTTTCTGATGGTCAAAATCCCCAACGCAACCTGTGCAGTGGCCAAAACTTAGTTACTAAGGGGGGATTACACTACCTGGTTTCTTGGGCACTAGTCTGACTCATTATGAAGCCTCAATCAAGATTCAATCTCCACCCGTCCTGGTGGTTCCACGCTTGCCTCGCTCGTAGGCGGGTGATGATTCGGACCCTTTCTGCATGGCTGTCACGGTGGACTGAACCGCCTGGAAGGAATTCCTGCGGGATTTCGCTTTGGGAGCAGATGGAGCGGTCACTAACAGGTTTTGACTGATGATGAATGGTATACCCCATATCATTTTAAGAGGGAAGATGATTGACTGACAAATTTTGGGTGTACCCTATTTTCAAGCCCACATGATATGAGTTGTAAGTGCAACCTTCACCACCTTGCTGGGGAACTAACAAGTTGCCATGTCGTGGTTGGATCCGTGTATCTGTGTGACCCTTCCAATTTGTAGTAGCTGCATGGTTAATAGCCATGGTAGATGGTACAATTGCAGTGGGTGGCTTGTTAGCGCCACAAGATTCTCGAATCACAGACATGGGATAGACAGCTCCAGTAGTTCATCTGCTGCGAGCCCCAAAGCACCTCTCGCGGCCTAGTGCTGCTCGTTTCGAGGATGAGCTGGGGCACCTTTGTGTCTCAATTCATCTTCTTAATACCTTTTTTAGATTAATGTCTTCATTTGGAGCTTTCCAATCCATAGGGGGGTACCCCTGAAGGCCTAGTCATCATCCATTTTTGGGGCTGGGATATCCGGGATTTCCCGTGAAATAAACCATCCAGCTATTGGGGTACCCCCATGAATGTATGGAGACTTCCATGTAAAGATCGAATTGGCGCACTGCCCACTTGGTGCGCAGAAATCAATGCAGATCGATACTCTGCAGATCTCTGCGGGCTTTGATAGCTTCTGGCAAACCTTATTCCTCCAAGTTTCTCTCAAGGAGAAACTCGGGTACGGCAGGGCAAAAAACTACGCAATTGGCAGCTTGACAGCTGGACTGAAAGCGGGAGTCTGTGGTTTCTCTGCTTCTTCCAAGACTCAAGGGAAGTCCAGGAGTGATTGTTGAGAGAGACCTGTCTTGGAAGGCCTTGTAGGGCAATAAACGTCGAATTGGACCTACGACTCGAGACGTTGGGTGTACCCACCCTTGGTTTTCAACCACGTGCGTCGGCACTGAGATCCTGCTGGGCTCAATCGCTGGGCGGATCAGTTGCTAATCCACCATTTTGGAGACGCTTGGTTCACAAACACACACAGACAATGCAGATCAGTGACACGGTAGTTGATAAGAAACCAGAAGTCATCAATCACTAACATGACACATCCGTAGCAAGGTATCATTCATTGCTGCTTGCTGCTTCACACATTGTGTGAAGTGTCGCTCACCAGTGGTCGTGACATGGATCTTTCTGACCTTGCAGACCTCGGTCTGCCCGTGGTCACGACTGTGACGTTTATTTTACAGCGTCCCGGAGCCAAGTCAGTTAATTTTGGACTACCCAAAACTGATCAAAAATCAATATGTGCGGCCGAGGCTGTAGCGGCTGCCATCCGGGGCCGGGTCCATGATAAGCTAGATTTAAAAACACGTTCCAAGTCAGGATTGATACTTAGTCGCCACTGCGCGACCCGAAGGCAAATAAAAGAGTGCGTGAAAAAAAAATCAGGCAGGAACGCATCCATGTTTTGCACTTCATATATATATATACACACATATATTTATATAAAAGTGTGGTTAGCACGCAGCACTCAGAGGGGGAAAAGCAAGTCGTGAAAATGAGGCACGGCGATGCACCTCTATGTTGTAGCTTCAGTTCCATTGTTTGCCCAAATGAGCCAGGGACAGCCAACAGCTTCGGAGATCCCAAACAATGGATTCAATTTTATTTAGGGAAACCATACAGAACCATACTATATAGTCTAATCTAAATCTGAATCCAAATCCACAGGAAAAGTCTAAACCATTGCAATGGGTTGCCGGCTTTTCAGCTTTGGTTTTCCTTGGGATGCGCCCTTCTTTGGCCGGTCCTTTTGAGACGTAGAAGGGAACAATACAGTTCGAGTGCCCAATCCGGCATTGTCAGCAGACCTTCTTGAGCTGACTGACTTTACACTCCAATTAGAAACACTTGGCGCCAAACCTCCACCATCCCCTCAAAGGGTGCCTCCCCACAAAATGGGATCACTCAGGTCCTTCCATCCCCTTGGTCGAATTCGGACTCGGTGCCTACTGCTGGCCGGAAAAACAATATGCTTCGCGCTCTGGCTTCCTCCCCAACACAAGTCCAATCCTGCAGGCAGTACAGTGGTATTACAATGCGTTTTGCAGCCAAAGATTCCAAAACACCATGTAACTGCAATATGCAGACGCGCGAAACACATGCAGCCATTACAGTGCGGACTACTCCGAGCCTAGGCCGAACCCAGCCCGCACCCGCCTCACACATGAGCTGCCCTTTTGCCCGAAAAAGCACAATGTTTCGCGCTGCGGCTTCCTCTCCAACACAAGTCCCATGCAACATTCATGCAGCCAGTACAATGATATTACAATGCGTTTTGCAGCCAAAGATTCCAAACACCATGTAACTGCAATGTGCAGACACGCGAAACACATCGAAGCAGCCATTACAGTGCGGACTACTCCGAGCCTAGGCCGAACCCACGCACCCGCCTCACACACGAGCTGCCCTTTGCCCGAAAAAGCACAATGTTTCGCGCTGCGGCTTCCTCTCCAACACAAGTCCCATGCAACATTCATGCAGCCAGTACAATGATATTACAATGCGTTTTGCAACCAAAAATTCCAAGACACAATGCAACTGCAATGGGCAGACGCACGCGAAACACATTGAAGCATCCATTACAGTGCAGCAGCACTTCTTTTCTGGGCTGTAGAAGGGGCGACGACCGGGTTGTGGTTAGGCAACAGGGTTTGTCGGTGCCGTGTTGGTTGCAAACGTTTGACATTATTTAGGAAGGATTGTTAAGGTAGGACTGTTTGACTGTTTGAAGAAAGCCAGTGCATGCCACCGGAACTCGTTGGAGTCCCTTTGATACGAGGGCGGATGAGTTGTTGTGCTGAGGTGCTCGCGCAGCGGCAGCGACCTGTGCAGCTGCTCGAGCGCCGGAGGAGGTTGCCGAGGACGAGGAGGAAGATGCGGACGACGGTGAGATGTGAATCTGAAGGTCATTGTGCGGTTGATTTCACCTTAGAAATGGCCCTGGTACAGGGATCTTGTTTCTGCATCCTTTGTGTTACTTGATGCTGGAAAGATGTGACAGAAAGCATGGACCTGCCCCAGGTTTTTTATTACCTCCAAAGGTTTTTTTTCCTGTGGCAGCGTTGCTGGTGAAAAGACGTTGCAAAAAGCAGGTTTGTATGCGGGACTTGTGTTACATGTTGTGTTGGCCAGCTTGTGGTTGCAGTTTCCAGCAGCTTGCCCCTGTGGGCTACAGTAGTGGTTTGCGCACAGGTGGCCTTGCTACTGCTAATGGCTGTTTGATGGTACATGATCTTTCGGAAGGGCTCCGTTTTAGGGGAACATTGTGGAATTGTGTAGATACACTTGTGACGGTCTGATAGTGCAGGCACGTGAGGTCCGAAGCTTTATCCATTGACCCGGTTCCCGTGGCACTGGCATGGCGGCGAAGGCAGCGGTGGTGAGTCCGCAGAAGCATCGCCGAGTTACGCAGCCAGCGCCAGAGCGTGCTGTGGTGGAAGCCGGCACGATTGAAGCAGTTCACAGGGTGGATGCAGGCAACTTGGTGAATGTCGATGGGCGTCTGGTCTTCTGTCATGACTACAAGAAGGTCGTCGTCAAGGGTCAGGAAAAGCCAGTGTTGTCTGTGCCCTGGTGGGAAGGTATGGGGCGTAAAGTTGCTGGCAGATTTGTTTTGAACTAGCCCACCCGCTAGAGGTTGGGTAGTGTTTCCTGTGGCCACGGATGATTGAGTATCTGGGATACATATCTGGTTTGATCGCGTATGCTTCCATTTGTTTCAGGCATGGATGGTTGTTGGTGGAGCCCCAAACCTTGCGATGGAGAGCTTCGGGTGTGGTTGGTTCGATGTCCACAGAGCGTTGAAGGCAATGTGATTAGTTTTTGTTTTTCCCCACCTGCCAGGTGAGGGTTGTTTGATTTTGAGAGATGGCGACCTCCTTCCTTCCTTTTTCCTTCTTCTCCTCGCCTCCTTGCCATCTCCTCATCGCAGTGGGCCTCGCAAGACCACATCTGCCAGCACTTGCCATCTCCTGATCGCGGTGGGTTTGCAAGACCACAGCTGCCAGCACTTGATCGCAGTGGGCCTTGCCCGACCTCAACTGCGAGCTCCTGGTCGCAGTGGGCCTCGCCCGACCTCAACCGGCGAGAGTCTGAGCGCCGTGGGCCTCGCCGGACCTCAACTGGCGAGAGTCTGAGCGCTGTGGGCTTCGCCGGAGCTCAACCGGGCCGAACCCAGCCCTCACACGCCTGGCTTCCTCCCCAACACAAGTCCCATGCAACAACATGCAGCCATTACAATGCGTTTTGCAGCGCCACGTGCGCTTCCCTAAATCATCGCCCCAAGTCACCACTTCCCAAGGTCACGACTTCCCTAAGTCAGCGCTTCCCTAAGTCACCACTTCCCTTAGTCACCACATTCCCTTAGTCAACACTTCCCAAAGTCACCACTTCCCTAAGTCATCACTTCCCAAAGTCACCACTTCTCCAAGGCTCACAATTCTATACAGATATTTTTCTTTACACATGTGCACATATATATATAATACTTATTTAAACATTATATGTATTGAAAAAAAATATATAAATGTAAGTATAAATATACATATGACACATATATATATATATACATACATACATACATATGTGTGAAGTACAAAACATGGATGCGTTCCTGCCTGATTTTTTTTTTCACGCATTCTTTTATTTGCCTTCGGGTCGCGCAGTGGCGATTAAGTATCAATCCTGACTTGGAACTTGTTTTTAAATCTAGCTTATCATGGACCCGGCCCCGGATGGCAGCCGCTACAGCCTCGGCCGCGCATATTGATTTTTGATCAGTTTTGGGTAGTCCAAAATCAATCGACTTGGCTCTGGGACGCTGTAAAATGAACGTCACAGTCGTGACCACGGGCAGACCGAGGTCTGCAAGGTCAGAAAGATCC
>Ga0126342_10014090_pt1 | contig 14133 bp, 10 predicted proteins | sample Cyp1metagenome_FD_92528 | JGI IMG/M metagenome (GOLD analysis project Ga0126342, IMG submission 92528) | Coral microbial communities from Lord Howe Island, Old Settlement Bay, Australia - Cyphastrea 1 metagenome | ecosystem: Host-associated > Invertebrates > Cnidaria > Coral ...
TAGATAGATAGATAGATAGATAGATAGATAGATAGCAAATGACCTACGGCATAAATTTCTGCCAGCAGCACCATCATCAAGGTTTCTGCGGTCGCTCAAATGGTGACTAGCAAGTCTTGACATGCCTGTACAATGGATACGAGTCGGAGGAAATCCTATACTCTGTACTCTGTAATCGAACAAAATCAATGGCCAAGGTGGGCAAATCCAGTTTTGGCCATAACAAAGCCCTGTTCACTCATATGATATGCCAAAAACTGGAGGGATGAGTGGGTGTGTCCAAACTTCGCTTCATCAACTCAAAACAGTCGGTTAAGAAATTGATGTTTCTTGAGGGGCACCGCAAAATAATCCATGTTATCTTCGGATGAAATAAACCATCCAGCTATTGAGGTACCATGACTATGGAAACCTCCATATAAGTCAGTTATCATCACATTGATGTGGTTTATAACCCCATTTATATCCATGTACAACTGGTACCCTCTGGTAAACTAACATAGCTATGGAAAATGGACCATTTAGTTCGATGATTTACCTACTAGAAATTGTGTTTTTCCATAGCTTTCTGTATCTTTACCAGATGGTAAAGGGCCACCGTTGGTAACCACTTTCCAACCTTCCCTATGCCACTTTCTACTGTTCTATGTCCGACGGTCCAAACAAATGCAAAACCTCTACTTACAAAAAAAATATGTTGATTGATATTGGATCCATATCCATTATTACATATTATTACCATGCTGCAATACCATGCAATACCATGCAATACCATGCAATACCATGCAATACCATGCAATACCATGCAATACCATGCAATACCATCCAACAAGGGGATTGAAAGTCCACTTGCTAGCGAGTTTGGTGTTCACTGGGCAGGATTGACCCATCATTCCATGGGTAAAATGACTTACGATACTATCATGAAGCATCGCCAAATGGTGGTCAAAACCATGGTACCCAGTTGGTACCCTAAACTAGCTGGTTTTGTTGCATGGTTATTCCCCCATTCACATGCTAATATATAATTAATATGTAATAATAGGTCTTGACCCAGCTCCAACTGGATGATTAATGAATGTCATGCTTTGGATTCTCCTCCTACAACTGCCATCTGATGTCAAGGCACTTCACGCGCCGGCGCATTCTGCGACGACGACGACTCAGAACTGTACCGCGCAGTGTCAAGTGGCGCGCAGCTGCTCGACATGGGGAGGTTGATCAAAAATGACGTCAACTCCGTCAAACATGTGGGAAAATGAGGTATACCAGTGTATACCAGTACACCATTGAACCATACCCAGAAAATGGCAATTCTAACTGGTTTGACAACAAGACCAAAAACCATCAAAAAACCAGTTAACATTGGTTTATAGATGGTTTATAGCTGTTTTTTCCCACAACAAATCGGAGAAACCCATGTGTCACATGTCTCCATGCACCGATCGATCTATTCCACTCCGTACCTGGACTGCGATGTCATGCGAAGATCCTGTCGCGAGCGATCTGGGACGAGACGACCGACTCGACCACTTTTTGTATCATTCAATGTACCATCTGGTTATGACTAACATAGCTATGGAAAATCCCCATTAAAAACATGTTTAATGGGAAAATCCATTATAAATGGCCATTTTCAATAGCTATGTTAGTTTACCAGAGGGTACCATCTGGTTATTTAACAGTTCGCCATGGAAAATTACTATGTTTAAGAACGGTAAACCCAGGTAAACCATCTATTTCTATGGGCAATTGTTCCCATAGCTATGTTAAAAAAACCAGAGGGTATGTTTTTTACCTATATGTCTTACTACACTTTTACCATTTACTGGTTGGTGGTTTCAACCCCTCTGAAAAATATTAGTCAGTTGGGATGATTCTTCCCAATATATGGAAAAATAAAAGCCATGTTCCAAACCACCAACCAGATTTAAGTAAAAAAAGGGGTATACCTAGATGTATTTTAAGTGATGCTCATTTTGCCACTTGTTGCCTTTCGTTCATCGTCATGTTTTCTTAAACATTTCAAGTTATCACATATCATTCGACAACAATCCGTACCATAGGCCATGGCAAGTGGATCAGAGGGCATAAAAATGAGATGTAGACATGTAGAATTCGATATACCCGCCTTTATATTGCAAAGAACAAAGCCCATCTGCAAAAACATCGGGTAATACACATCTATGAGATCGATTAATCCGGTTGAATCCGGTTGGTGCCAATATATTGAGTCTACTTGTCGGCCATGACAAGGGTGGAGAAGTTCCAAACAAATCCTCGAGTCCAGCAAAATGGTCATTTTTGAATATCTAAGTGGTTTCAAATAGAGACCTGCGAAAGAACTGGTGTGAAATCATTTTATATCATCGTGGATTCTTTTCTTGGATAAATTCATGCAATGTGCGGCCCCCCAGTTATAAAACGGTTTCTAAACCCCATGAATACGATATATCTGCGGATCAGAAACATTCATAAACCAGAAATTCTTGGAGTTATTTGCACCAACTTAGCGATTTCCGAGGCGGAGGCCCCACTTAGACTTTTGAATTCCCCAACAGGCCCCAACATCTATGGTGACCTCCCCCTTCACCTCCTGAACACAGCTCCAGGTCGACGCGACTTCGACTTGTCACTCAAATGTCCTCAATTGAATCAGCTGGGAATCGAAGCATCATACAGATTATGTACTATATGGAATCTTGATATACCATGGAATATTGATATGTTACTAATGTTACTATGATTTTTTGTATGATTTTTTCTGGGGTTCACCCTGGCTGCCACTTAAACCTGCCATTTGGGGCTAGTTATTTTGCGCCCTTTTACGGCACCACATTTGGGGGAATTATGTAACTAAACAACCACTTGCTCATCTAGAAGCACACCAAAAAAACAACCATATTCCGTAGTTCGATTCCCCAGTCTTTTCGTGGAGTTCCCAGCGGATCCAGGTTTGATGGATGGGAGGTTGGACCAAACTTTGCCATTGAATCGTAAGATATGCGATATAACTTTCACCATTCGATGGAACAAGTACGGTACCTTCAAACAACTATAACAAAACCCTTTAGATTCGAACCATACCCGTCCAATCCCATGATATTCCCATGACATCACCATGACATCTCCATAAAGTTTACGCCTTCAAAAGTCTTGCTACGACTGAACATATCTTGACCCATTCATGGCCCTGATTTTTTGTTTCAGTTCAAGGTGTCCATCTGGAAAAGTTTACATTTCATGTATAGTTTCGGGGTTACCCTCTGGTAATCTAACATAGAAAATCACCATGTCGTATAAGTAAATCAACTATTTCTATGGCAATTTTCAACAGCTATGTTAAATTACCAGAGGGTAATTTAGTTGGGATGTTTCTAGAAAAATATTGGATTTCGAAGCACAGTCGGAACACTTAAAACCCCAATCCTTGAGGATGGTGTCCGACTTGACCCGTACCCATCGATTGTTCGGGTAGCCCGGCTTTGTTAGCCCGTGAATTCCTGTTATCTCAGGATATTCCAAATATATTCTGATTATATACCCCTGCCTTGACCAGAAAGAAAACTTTGAAAATAAAGGCTTCGCTGGAAACTGGATGTTTTTGAAAAAAACGAGTTGTTGCTCTTTTGGTTTCAGCCCATGAAAAATCAAAGTGTGGTGGATTTCGTTGTCATCTCTGGTTCACGATGCTCCCTCACGGACCATGCAAACATTGGCTGCCATGCCGACTAAAACCATCAACAAAAACAATGAGTTGATACGGGCAAAATATGGGTTTAGTCCGGGCTCAGTATGGGTTCAAGGTTTATGCCAAAAATTATGGGTTAGTACGCGTAAAGTATGGGTTCAGTACGGTTTCAGTATGCGGTTAAGTTGGCACCTTTTTTTCTGCACAAGAATCCTTCCTCCGCTCAATTTCGTTCTGCAAGAGGCCATCCGTGCAGATTATATATAGTTGTTCCCATCATCTTGATGTTCACCCTTTGCTTTGAATTGCGGGGTTCAAACCAAAATCGAATGTTTTCAACAGAAACCCGAGGTTTTAAACCATGGAAAATCTTGAAAGGTCTTGGCGGTGCAGGTACCCATGATATTCCCAATGCATCCCGCTACATCCCATGAATTTCCCATGGTATTCTTATCCTAGCCCAATAGATACCATTAATATCCCTCATATCCAATAAAACATTTCCATCCGTCCTGCCAAAAGCTTCCATGATGTCCATTAAATCCTGTAAAATCCCCATTAAACCGTTACTTCCCATGATGTTCCCATGACATTTCAATGATATCTCACTGATGTCTCCCTTAAATCACCATGAAATCCCACGAAATCCGATGAACTCACCATTAAATGATGACATTCCTATCATATTCCCATTTAATCACCATTCAATCCCCTTAAATCACCAGGAAATCATGAAATCCTCATGAAACCCCCATGAAATCTAGAAAATTCCCATCAGATCAATCAGATCCGCTGCTGGGCGTCGCTTGAACTCTTTGCTCTGAAGATCAAAGGCGAGGTCGAAGTCTTCCGTCTCCAACGTCTCCAGCGCCTCCACTCCCTGGGGCCATGGCCAAGACATGGGGGTGGATGAAAAACCGGGATTTTCCCATAAGTGGGGCACCCAAACAAGAAGTTGCCAAAGATAACTCTATGGTTATGTATATATATATATGTATATATATATATGTATATATATATATACACAATTATACACATGTTCTTTTAATGGAAACATACGCCAAGAGGAACACTGGCGGTATGTATAGTACATTGCGGGAAACCGCCATAAACCATCGCAATGACCATTCATGGCTGGGGTTCATTTTACAATTCCTTCAGGGTTTATATACCCAATTTTTAATTAACCTCCATTGGGGTTACCCTCTGGTAAACTAACAGTTTGCTATTGTAAATGGTAAATGGCCATGAAAATAGTTGATTTACCCATAAAACATCATGATTTTCCATAGTTATGTTAGTTTACCAGAGGATAGTTTATTATTTGGTTTACCACATTGATTTGTTTTTTAGATGGGCATACATCCCATCCATTAGGAACATTGGTGTGCTAGAGTGTATATATATAAATGCAATAGACGGTAACATGTTGAAATAGGATCTGCTATATGTGGTAGGATTATTTGTAATATAATGCAATTATATATAAACATACACATATAAAAAATGTATTTAAATAAATATATACATATATATATATATATATATATATCTTTATATACATAATATATATATGCATACACATATAAAAGTGTATTTAAATAAATATAAATATATATATATATATATGCATAAAATATTTATACACTGTATCACAACGTATTGTATATTCCCCAATGGCAATCCACCTATGGCAATCCGCCTATGGCAATCCGCCTATGGGTCAACCAGAAAGTAGCATGACAGCAGAGCGCTCGGAACTCATGGAGTGACGCTGTTGACATGTTGCATGTTGTCAACCACGGATTAATAAACCAGGGTTTGATTGATATGATACTTAAATACTTAAATACCTAAATCATGAGAAATGGTCAACTAATACCAATTGAGTTGAGACATGTATTCCGCCAATAGTCATGATTTGATACTTTTTTTTGCTACCTTTCCAATTAGGCTCAGCCGGCCGTTTGGGTTTTATTCATACAGGGTTGACATTGTAACACGTCTTACAGTTGGGAAGCCATGTGATTCCCCACATATGGATGGGACAGCTGGGACAAGGCAATGTTCTCCGTCCATGTGAATGACTCAAAATGCTGACTACTACCCCACACGAAAAAATGTATATATAAATATATATTGTTAGATTATTATATCATTATAGCATTATATTATTATATTGTTATATAATTATATTATTATAGTAGTATATAAACAAAATGTATTGCTATATCATTAAATAACATATTAAACATGAAATATAATATATTATGTATTTTTAGTATTATATCTAATATATTATATTAAAAATTAAATTATATAAAATAGAATTTAATATTAAATTATATAATATGTTACATTACATTATGTTATATGTTATATATTATATGTAATGCCTACTATATAATTAAAAAATGTATTTTATATTACATATGTATTATATAATGTTAAAAAACTATATATTATAAGTAATGTATAATATTAAAACAATGTATTATATTAAAACTGAAATAGTTTATATTATATATTTTATTTTAAATCTTCAATATTATATACTATATTGTTATTATTACATATATAGTTAACATTAAATATTATAAAATAAATACTATATATTATTATCGTATATATGATACAATATACATTATATGTTATATATTAGATGTTATGTATTACATATAAAATATTATATTAAAACATATTAATTATTATATATTGTATATAATACTTTATATATTAGATATTATATTTTGTATATTAGATATTATTTATTGAAAATGAAATATTTTTTTATCATATAATAATAAATTACAAATCGCATATCATGTTTTATTTGTTTTTTATATTATTTTATGTTATATTAATATATGCATATTGAAATGTAACTCAAAACATACAGTCTATACATGCATAGGTGACCACCTCAATGAAGGCGTGCTGTTGCAAGAACATCCGAAGGAACACTGAATCATTCTGGGGTTGCAACTCGGAAAGTATCGTCTATATCTATATCTGTATCTATTTAATACGTACATATAAAATCATCTATGTATAATATATATATATATATATTAATTATAATATATATATAAATATTAATTATACATATATTATGAATATATACATATACTATGAATATATTTACATATATTATGAATATGTATATATATACATACGTACATATGTATACATATACATATATATATACATACGTACATATATGTATACATATACATATATATATATATATATATATACATACGTACATATATGTATACATATACATATATATATATATACACATCATATATGCATACTTCTTGTCCTTTCTCTCAGAGATCTGTGGCTTACGGCGAAGTTCACCGACTCAAGTTCCGATCCGCCTGGAGGTCCAAAACCTCTGTCACTTGCGGATAGGGACTGAACTCAGAAACTTCAGGACCTGACGGACCTGCGGATTGGCACGGCCTGGAAAACCATGGAAAACATCGATCATATCTTCCTGTTGCTTGGGAAACCAGCATCGAAATAGCCATTTCTGGCCATTTATTAGATGTGGTTTTCTACCTGTTTTTCTTGTTTAACTGGCCATGTGGTTGGGAAACTCTGAGACGTCTTAGCTGCAACTGGCTCCCATTTCCTCATGGTTTTCTAGGGAATATGGAGAGCAAGAGCTCCGAACCACTTCCTCTCAACCACTTTTAGACAATGATATATGTTGTTTGTTTCTGTGGGAATGTCAGATGCAAACATGGAGATCACTGGCAGTTGTTGGTAAATCTAAACCAATAAATATTGCGGGTATTGGGTGCAGGGGCGTGTCCCTGGAATGGTTGTGCAGTTGGGTCTACCATCCCCCAAAATTCACGCAGACCTTGCGAAATAGGGGGGTTGAGAACTACAGCCTATGGCCCAACTAACAGTTTTAAATGGGTTTATAATGATGTATAACCCTAGTTGTAAGAGCCAAACAATTCCATTTATATTCGTAGTTGGGCCATAACTGCACACAGAAATGCATAAAAGCAGAGCCATGAATCCTTCCCGAAGGTTTATCCCAAGGTTTAATCGGGATTTCTGTACTGGTTTCAACTTCAAAAGATCATACCATGAACAAAAGAATTGACCTGTACACAAGCATCATGCATCAAATAGAGAAAATGACCCATGACTGGCCCATTGCTATGCCAGGATATGCGTGGCGTTGTGGGAAAATGTAGTCCCATGAAATTGCAACCTTCATAGGGAAAATGCTGATAAAGTTTATCAAGCTCTAGGGGTCAGACAGCTTTCCGCCCCCCAAAAAAGCCATCATTTACCACTATAGGGCCCCACCCCAACAAAATTGAAAATGTGATATCCTACTAAAAATATAATATAATGATAAATTACTTTTTACACCATGGATGGAAGTCTTTTACATCATTTTCTCCAAAACGATGGAACAAACATAAGATCCAACTAAGGTATGTGTTAATGACTTTTGCTATAAGTACCATGATAGCTGAAAATTACACAAAATTACTACACTTACTTTCATGGGATACTAACTCCACGGAATGGAATAACCACGCATGAAGGGTTGTCATACGGATATTATTCTACCAATAATAGGTTACCATCATTGACAATAATAATCCCTACCAAGCTCTAGCAAATGTTACGAGTGCTATGAGAAATGTTCTTATTACTATATCATTGGAAGGTAAAACCTATAGCAAGTTTTAGTAATACATAATGGTTTGGGGGCCTACAGGAAGGGCCCCCCTTCCTGTGAGTTGGTTTAAAACCCCATCCACGTATAACTAGTTCTGTCACCTATAAACCCACAATCATACGTTAGGCAAGTATTGTGCGTCAATTTAGTTTCAATGTGGGGCCCCTTCCTGTACTAAGTTGGTTTATAAACCCCGTGAATACTCTAGTTATATGTGCCACAAAGCATAGCAAACTTGGAGTTCTTTGCACCAACTTAGCTATCATAAATCCGCTACAAGTTTCATCAAATCCACCAATTTTCTGGATGATACCCCCCATTTTCCGATTGTTTTCCTACTTGGGGGTGGCCCCTCTTAGAAAATGGGTTAAACCCCCAGTTACATATGGAATCTCCCCACTTGTATATCTCTTTTATTCGGATCAACCGCTTACGGCCAAAGTGGGACAAAAGCGCATCCAAGTATGGCCATGATGATGAATATGGCCTTCCGAAATAGCAAGTTTAGTAACGATTACCCTCTGGTAATTTAACATAGCTATTGAAAATCACCATTTTTCATGGGAAAATCCACTATTTCTATGGCCATTTTCAATAGCTATTTTGACATAACCAGAGGGTAGATTGCCTACAGGTCCCTACATAAAAATTCATGCCATCCCTCACCTTTGGTGGCTGACCAGCTGTGGTCGCTGCGCTCCAGCGCCTGCCTGGATCGCTGGAAAAAAACTGTGTTTTTTTTACCGGGAAAAACGATGGGAACAGATGAATGGAAAAAAACATACCCTCTGGTTATGTCAAAATAGCTATTGAAAATGGCCATTTATAGTGAGTTTTCCCATTATATGCTATAACCCATAGGATCCATGGTGCTGCCATATATGGTGCTCCATGAATCCCATCAATATACCCCCTTTATGTTAGCATATATACCAGCACCATGGATCCGTCATGGGTAAGTAAACATCATGTGGAACGTATGAGAAAATCAGGGGAAAAACATTGAAAGACCATGAGAAAATCATGGGAAAGGCATTGGAAAATAGAAGAAAATCATGAGAGAATCATTGGGAAATCACGGGAAACGATGGAAAATATGGAACAAATCAGCGATTTTTACAGGCATTTTTTATATTGGAATTGTCCAGCTAGCAATGTTTGATGGAAAATTCAATTTCATAGGTTCAACAACCTTTGTTTCGCTGTTTTTGATGTTCCTTTGTTGTCTGTGTGGTTGTTTGGTTGGTTGTTTGCAGTCGCTGAACAAAGGAACATAATATGTTTCAGGAACCCCCCCCGAGCAAGGCAATCTACCCTCTGGTTATTTAACATAGCCATGGGAAATGGCCCATAGAAATAGATGGTTTACCTATTGAAAATGGTGGATCTTTCCATGGCTATGTTAAATAACCAGATGGTAACTAAGTGGATGGTGGATGATGGTTTTATGATGCTGGGAAAATCAAACCATCTTGAAAAATATTAGTCAATGGGCAGGATTATCCCATATGTTATGGGAACTACCAAATATTTGAAACCACCAACCAGTAATTCTTGGAACACTGATTCTTCGATGAATTTCCATCCGTTGTAGCATGGCAGACACCAGTTCCATGACTTTCGCGAATCTCATGGCTCTCTTGTAATCTTTGTGGCCCAATCAAGAACCAATTCCACATCACCGGGTATTTTTCGATCGTATGTCTATAAGATATACAGAAATCACAATCAGTATTCGTAGTTACTGTTGTTAATGTCAACCCCGGATTTTGCTAAACCATGATTAGTCATTTCATCTGACACATTTTTTCTCATGGTACCCTCCCAAAAAACGGCTCAGCCGGGCGTTCGGGGTTTATGAATCCAGGGTTGACATTAATGGTTAGTAATGGTTTTCCAACATCAGCACTGGATAGTAATGGTTAGTAATGCATAGGAACGAATAGTCATGGTTTGTAATGAGTAATGGTCATATCCATGGCTAGTAGTCATGGTTATAGGAGACCCTTTAGAATCATACCCAAACACGACTTCTTCATCTTCCAATCAGCCCATCTTTTGCGCCTAAAGCCGCTGGAGGAGGCCTTCAGAGTGGTCACCACAAAGTGCACGCGCAGCGACTTCGAGTGGCGAACCCCGCACTTCTCCATGGAACCCAAAAACTTCACCACGTCCTCCCACCTCAGTGGAGATTCTGACGGGATATGATGGGAGAATGGTGTTCAGATGTATGTATGTATGTATGTATGTATGTATATATATAGTGTATACATGTATAAATAATGTCTATTTCAAAGGATGTTTGACCGGGTTGAATTTCCACAGGCGCTCTCCTGACCATTTTGTTGACTTTTGTGGATGTTCCCAGCCAGCCAAATAGTGGGAGTTGTGGGCTGCCCGGGTTGACATGTGTTGAAACTAGCCAATCTCATGTTATAAATAATCCGGATACCTGGAAATGGATCTATATATGTATATACCTATATTGTTATATTATGTTATATTCAATATATACTTATCTTTCATAAACCTACTACTGGATTCATGGAGATTGGTTTTACTGGTTGGTTTATGACAGGATTGGTAGTGGACATGCTGCGATTGTGGTTGGTGGATTAAGCGATCTGAGAATATTTGGGACCCAAACAACCAATGTTTTAGTGAAACCATCAAATAGTAATCACCATCAATAATGTGTATATGTCATCTGGCGCAACTACAATAGTGTTGAAACCGAAAAGATCTGAAAGCTGTTGCCATTGAGGGATGCCCCGTAAAACATCCAGGAACGTCACAGTTGGTGAAAAAAATATGTATTAGTCAACCAAAAGTTGTACAGTTAAATGTCACAAGAGTGTTTCATTCAAAGAATCACATATCATCACATATATACTGGTTGGTGGTTTTAACCATCTTGAAAAATATGAAAGTCAATGGGAAGGATTATCCCATATATTATGGAAAATAAAAAATGTCTGAAACCACCAACCAGATATATATATATATATGATTATAATCACATATTTTTGATCAGCACAACCCCCGTTCACCACGAAGCGAAGCGAAGCCAAGACACTGAGGATCAAAGGGACACAGCAGTGCTTCAAGCCCTTCCGGGGGATACTGCTTTCCCTGGGAGAGCTTGAAACATTGATTGGCTGTGCCAATGAAAAAAAGCACATGTATAATATATTGTATACTGTAATGTGCTTATATATATATACACATTAATATGCGTGCATAAATATAATTATGTATACATAATATATATATATATATATGGTCAATTACATATATTAACATATAATTACATAATATGTATGATGTCCTTATTCACGCATTTGTTTACCACGATCTTTGGGATTTATTGAAACCCTACCAAGAAAGAACTGGATAGCTACAACATGTTACAACTACTGGCCAGCACAGTGGCATGATCTAGATGAATTTCCGAAACCACCATAAACACATGTTGAAACCACTCAAAAAAGGCAAACACACCTGTGGATACGAGCACGAAGCCATGTTCATCAGGAAGAAAACCAGGGCTGCAATTCCAAGAAAACGCTGCAGGATAACTATCGGGTTGACCCGAGAAAACTTGCAGAAAAAATCATGAACAAAAAAAGCTTCCAACTTCCAAATCGGATTTATTCCTCCAAACTGGCGAAACAAATCACACATGAAACCCACAACCCACCATTTGCCAGTTATGCAGTTATCTCATCATCACAGGCACTTGATTCATTTGATGGTACTTGTAAGGGGTCAAACAAAATACAGTTTGAAAGAAACAATCAGTCAATATCAGTCATACTATATCGCTGATGTTATATCATTCAAACCAACAAATCCATGAACCCATCAACAATCTGAGATACTGGTAACCCATCATGACTTGAGCGAGTCGTAGCCATGTCCACCAGCAAAGTCCAAACCATTGAGAAAGTTCCTGGTGAAATCCCTGTTTTCTCCCTGGGTAAATCCACATGTTGTTTTTTTTTTCCTCGGAACATTAGGCTTCCAAAGCATCCTGGTTGGTGGTATACCTACCCCTCTGAAAAATGATGGAGTGAAAGTCAATTGGGAAAATGATTCCCAATATATGGAAAAATAAAGAATGTTCCAAACCTCCAACCAGCATCAAATTTGGCTGGATGATCTGGATTCCCCCGAAAAAAGACTCGGCTAAGCCACATGCCTGTTGCTTCATCAAGCTACAATTGGGCGACCCTCAGGTTCATGATCACCCACCGAACTATGGTAATGATCACCATAAACCGAACTTAGTCAGTTGAAGAATCCAGCATGGCTAGCTGACAAAAACACCAATTCTGGTTTTCCCATTACCTGGTTTTCCCTGGGATTTTTTTTTTAGCTGAACAAAACCCAAACACTTCAGATGTTCCGGATCTTTGGATCGCCCAGTTTCTGAAGATTTTCCCATGGAAGCAGCCGGTTTTTAAAACAGCAGCGCCCAGTTTCAAGGTACCAGCAACTTGGAAATGAAGGTCGTCGCCTTGTGGAGTTGTTCAAAGGCCTCCTTAGGCCGAGCTCGTGGCTGATGGTGTCCTTGTTTTTACTTGATCATGAAAACCATTCTAAGTAGAGAAAACAAAGGAAAACGACAAATATAAATATACAGAATATATATGTATACCAGACCATTCCTTGTGACCTTGTTCGTGTTTTCTGCTAAGTGGCTTTAGAAAGAGGTCAGTTAAGGAAAACGTAGAAAAAGGTCAGTTAAGGAAAACGTAGAAAGTGGCCCACCAGTGACACGCAAGTGACACGCAGACAGCCAATCCTTAAGTTACCTTTTCAAGGCTTAAGTGACCTTTTCAGGGTCCTAAGTGACCTCGTTTCATCCCACCTCGAAACCCCAGTGACACGCAAGTGACACGCAGAAATGATGTGATCAGCCAGGCAAAGAGGTCACTTAAGGATTCTTGAAACGAGGTCACTTATGCATGATTGATCTTGTAAGTGACCGTTTGGCACTTTGGGTCTAAGTGGCTTCCATTAGAGGGCAGAAGTAATTGCCTGGTATATATATATATATGATTTGAACTTAAAGATGTGTGCGTGTGAAACATAGTTTTTTTGAACACTGACGAACCAGTTGTTTTGTAATCAACAACACCGGAAGTCACCAATAATTCATGAATCAATGGAACAACAACATCCCACAAACAAACCAATTCTGATGACCCTCAATTCAAGAAAAAAACGCCCAAAACTCAAAGGGCTTCAAACTTGCGTACCAACTTCAAATGGGATATATATATATAGAGCTATCATTAATGCTATGTGCTTTGGAAACTCTGAAATATAACAGATCTCCGAGTGTCTGTGGCCTCATCCAACCCGCTGCTTTGAAAATCGCTCGGGAAGGCGTACCCAAACTTCGCCATACCTCAGCAACAGATCAACAGTTCCCAAGCCATGGTTTGAGTTTTGCTACAGATTTCTGGCCCGAAATAGCAGTTGAAAGTCGTTGAAATCACCATTGAATTGATGGTTCATGAACTGCCTATTTGTAACCATTTTGTAAGTGGTAAAGAAAGGGCTTCAACTTGTAGGTTTTTATGGTTTTTATCCTCCTCAGCATCCCTCCAGGCCGAAACAACCAAATGATCCAAAGAACTTTGTATTTGTATCAATGATACGCAGGTTTGTGGGAGGTGTCCACATTGCCATGCTAGATTTCCAAAAGAGAGAGAGA
>Ga0126342_10014091_pt1 | contig 14133 bp, 18 predicted proteins | sample Cyp1metagenome_FD_92528 | JGI IMG/M metagenome (GOLD analysis project Ga0126342, IMG submission 92528) | Coral microbial communities from Lord Howe Island, Old Settlement Bay, Australia - Cyphastrea 1 metagenome | ecosystem: Host-associated > Invertebrates > Cnidaria > Coral ...
ATGAATTAAATGAATTAAATAAATTAAATGGAAAACTGTTTCTGGAATCTGGGGACCCTAGGAATGAAATGAATTAATTGAATCAAATGGAAAATCTTTTTAATTTATTTAGTCGATTTAATTAATTGAATGAATTGAATGAATTAAATGGAACATCTGTTGAATTCATTTAATTGATTTAATTCATTAAATTAATAAAGTGAATTAAATGAATTAAATGGAACATCTATTTAATTCATTTAATTCATTTAACTAGTTTAATTAGTTCAATGAATTAAATGAATTAAATAAATTAAATGGAACACTGCTTCTGGAATCTGGGGACCCCAGGAATTAAATGAATTAAATGAATTAAACGGAACATATATTTAATTCATTTAATTCATTTACTTCATGTGATTAGTTCAATGAATTAAATGAATTAAACGGAAAATCTATTCGATTCATTTAATTCATATAACTCATTAAACTAATTAAATGACTTAAATGAATCAAATGGAACATCATTTTTTTAATTTAATTCATTTAAGTAGTTTTATGAATTAAATGAATTAAATGAATTAACTAAATTAAATGGAAAACTGTTTCTGGAACCTGGGGACCCCAGGAATTAAATGAATTAAATGAATTAAATGAATTAAATGAATTAAATGAATTAAATGAATTAAATGGAAAATCGATTTAATTCATTTAATTCATTGAATTCATGAAACCAATTAACTGAATTAACCAAAATAAATGGAAACCTGTTTCTGGAATCTGGGGGCCCCAGGAATTAATTGAATTAAATGAATTAAATGGAGCATTTATTTAATTCATTTAATTCATTTAATTAGTTTAATGAATTAAATGAATTAAATCGAAAATCTATTAAATTCATTTAATTCATTTAATTAGCTTAATGAACTAAATGAATTAAGTAAATTAAATGGAAAACTGTTTCTGGAAGCTGGGGACCCCAGGAATTTAATGAATTAAATGAATTAACTGGAAAATCTGTTTAATTCGTTCAATTCATTTTATTAATTTCACTAGTTTTATGAATTAAATGAATTAAATGAATTAAATGGAAGTATATTTAATTCATTGAATTCATTCAATTTATTTAACTAATTAAATGAATTAAATGAACTACATGGATTTTTTTTAAAATTCATTTTATTCATTTGATTATTTAAATGAATTAAATGAATATAATGAATCAAATAAACAAAATGGAAAACTGTTTCTGGAATCTGGGGATCCCAGGAATTAAATGAATTAGATGGAAAATCTATTTAATTCATTTAATTCATTTAATTCATCTAATTCATTAAACATATTGAAGGAATTAAATGAATTAAATGGAAAACCCATGTCATTAGAGAAAGGGAACAATTCCCCGTCTGGTAGAGGGTCATCCTCCTCATCGTTGCTCAGCATCCTCATCCCCTGGTCCCGCTGGGCCATTGGTTTCCTGCAAGTATAGGGTCGTCCTCTTCAGTATTTCATCTTCAGGACGTCATGTTCAGCAAACTAACCAACAACTCTTTAAACATAATCATCGGAAACTTGCCGGCTTCCAAATGATCACAATTATTTTCCTACTCCTCCTCGTCATCATCATCATCATCAGCATCAGCATCAGCATCAGCATCAGCATCATCATCGTCATCGTCATCATCATCATCCTCCTCCTCATCCTCATCCTCATCCTCATCCTCATCCTCATCCTCATCCTCCATCCCCATCTCCATCCTCATCCTCATCCTCATCCTCATCCTCATCCTCATCATCATCATCATCATCCTCATCATTCGCAGCATCCACATCATCATCATCATCATCATCAACATCATCATCCTCATCATTATCCTTATCATCATCATACATACGTTGCATTGTCTTGAACATCTTTATGCAGATTCAGGCTTCCATTTGGGGGGGGGGTAATTTTTGATAATGCGTTTCTTTTGCTTACAGCACTTGGCGAGAGACGATTAGTGCATTGGGGGTTTTCCCTTGCTGGACCCAATAGATTTTGCAACCCTACAACAGCCCTGCTCATCATCCTCATTTTCATCTTCATTCACATCCTCAGCATCCTGATCATCCTCATCATCCCCATCATCCTCATCATCCTCATCATCCTCTTCGTCTTCATCATCGTCCTCATCAACTCATTCTTGTTATCATTACTTTCGTCTTCATCAGTTTCCTTCATCGTTCTAGTCAGCAACCTCATCAACATCAAACAATTGGCACTGTTTGTGACTTGCAGCAACTCCAAAAAACCGCGTGAGACCGTTGCCGCATTCCGACTTCACCTTGTGAATCCCCCTTCACGATTACCACACTACCCCAGCCCTGCTAGCTTTCGTACCTCCCCCCTGGCCTCAAGTCGGGTACGACTAGCCACGTTCGTGGCAACAAATTCCATCGGAGGTAAAATTGAGTTACACCATTTCAAGAAATGGGAATGGGTCAAAACCTATTATTGCATATTCTTCCCATATTTGGGAGAATAAACATCCATTAACCAGGTCTTTTGTGGTTTCCCCAGGCAATTTGGTGGGTCAGGTTGGTCCCCAAACTGTTCAGAAAAACCAAAGATGAAGTGGTGCGGAGCCACAACTCAACAAGAACGACAAAACTGTGGTTGCAATCATGAATCCTTGACCCCTGGGAGGCTTGAAACCTCCATGATTTTTTCTGGTACACCAAGTCTTTGCTGTTTTCATCCCTATCAGTTGTGAATATATTGTTGGTAAAGACTTTAATTCTTGCTGGTCAACACCCAAATCTAGCAGGTAAAAAAAACCATGAACAAAAACCGGATTCTTACCGCTTTGATCCCAATCTTGTTGGTCAGAAGATTTTTTTCCCCCTGAAAATGGTTGATCATGATTTTCCCAGCTAAAATATACCACGATTCATTGATTGGAAGAGATTCCCTATTTTCAGAGAAGATCACATAGCATATTGTTGATCATATAGTCCGACTATATTCCCACCATATCCCATATCGACCATATCGCCATAAAATGTTTGGTTTTGAATTTCCATTTTTTTTTGGATCCCCCCGAAAATGGTTGGCCGACAGCCAGGCCTTGAGTGCAGGCTCTGTTGGACAGGTGGACCTTTTTACCTTGAAGGAGGTGGCTCGGTGTTTTTTTTGGAAGGGAAGATTTCTATAGGTGCTGACGCCCGGTTCTTTTTTGCGGTAAAATCTTCGGTCGACCACGAGGGTTGCTTCCGCGCAGTTGTTTTCGAGATTTGGTGGACATTTGACCGGGGGCCTCTTTGTATGAAGGGTGGACAACGCACGGAATTCCTGTAGATTTCCGCTGAAACCAATCCGTTGAATGATCCTATGAAGTCTTGAAAATAGGCAAACTTGGAATAGAATCTCAAACTACTTTGCTAGTTTGACCCATGGCCCATGAAGGATTGTCCAAAAATGGAGGGAATACCCAAACAGTATCCAACCATGCAATCAGAACATGGGGAACATGATGACAACGCAATGGAACCATAATATGGTCACATTTCATCCAAGCCGCATTTTGTTGGTCGCAGTACCATGATCTGATCAAACGTGATGATCGTGATGGGTGAAACTAGGCTGTTCTTTCTCAATTGTGCCTTTCCAAACATGTTTTCCGGCACACGACTAAGATGTGGCTTTCGATTCCATGATTTCAAGGCATCAATCTTGCAATGTCGCAGTTGGGATCTTCTCTCCATTCCTGAGGACATCTCAGAGGAATGGAAGACGTCCTTCAAAAAGTTGCTCCCTGCTGGTCATGGCGACACAGTCATTGTGAAAACCGTTTTCGAGGTACCTTGGACCTTGGAACACGGCAGGTCCAAGTGTTGACGGATAGTGACGACTAGTGGGCTGAATGTGAAACCAGGGATGCGGAGAATTCTGGGGGGTCAAAGTTGTTTGGGTCCCTGCAGTTCCCCTATTTCATGGTCTTCTAAAGGAGTGGAATTCTGCAATAAGCTTGGACGTGCCGAAGTTAAAAACCACAAGCCGCCACAATGGCAGAAAGGTACAGAGAGCGCTGCAGCAATAGCGACCACAAGAAAACCCGCCAACGCAGTCACGAGAACAAGAGCAGCAATAGCAGCAACAAGAAACATCACTCAACACAGCCAATACCAAAGCATCATATACTGTAAATGATGAACTGGAATCAGAATCGCCATCAAGGGGTGAGATCAACTCAAGGTTGCAACCATCTCGTAAAGATGAGCATCAGGGATAGGAGCTGTATCAACAGCAGGAATATGAGAAAAGCAAGAACAGTTTGCAGGAGCAATGATACCAAGACGAAGAAAAAAACAAGTAGGAGAGAGAAGAAGGAGAAGGAGGAGAAGAAGAAACCAAACACACGATGCATCCGTGGTGCCGGTAATGCCGTGTGGTAAATCCAAAAAACCACGCAGCATCGACGACTTGCCAGAAATGGCTTGCCCAATGGGAGCCGCAGAAATGGGACCGGGCAGATCAAATCGGGGCGCCAGAGTTGATTCGATGCTAGAGGAACATGTTGTGAAACAGGGCTTCAAGGCTGGTTATATATTTTGCTTCCAAAAGCATTTCGAACTGGGCCAACTAATAGGTACCTCTTAATACCTCTTATATAATTCCATCATACTTAGCTTAAGGAAAACCTACAGGAACATCATGCAGGGTGCAGGAACGATTGGATTCCTGTATATAATTGTTCCCTCATATAATCCGTGGTTGTTTGTCAGATCCTCAGGTTTGTTGGTCAATCCGTTGATGCCATAGCGAACAATTTCCACAGTGAAGAAAAGGACAATCAGTAAAATCCATTTCTACAAATGAATGGCAAATTCGAAACAATCATGGCTTTTGGATGTTTTTTGGGAACACCTGTACTATGAAATGGTTGAGTTTTGTATGGCCAACAGTAACAACTGGACCTTGCTTCGGACAAAAATTCAGGAGACGGAAAGAGCCTATGAGAACGACTGGGCTTTGCTGGAGTTATTTTTTACGAACTGCGGCGACAACTGTGCGACTTGGACGTGTTTGTTTCGGAAAGGTTCAATTTACGACAGAGCCAAGTTACCCTCTGGTAATTTAACATAGCTATTGAAAATGACCATTTATAGTGGATTTACCCATTGAAAATGGTGATTTTCCATAGTTATGTTAGTTTACCAGAGGGTATATAGTGTTACTGTAGCCGAGTACTGGGGGGGTTACATTTTCTGGGCAACTATTCTAGTAGGATTTATGTGTCTATCTTCGGGGTGCTACATACGGTAGTAAGCCAGCAAAGGTCACCAACATCTGCCTGGAAAGATTTTGATGTGTGACCAGTGAATATAGAACAAGTATTCCAAAGTGATCAAAGTTCAGAATTGTTGATCTGGGAAGCTGTTAAAAGGGGACTTGAGTTGTGAATTTGAGGTCATTGTAGTCGGCTGCTGGATCTGGTGAATTTGGCTCCAAAAATGGGAGTGAGTTTCAGACACACCCAATGGTGGCGATGTCAAATCCCACCAGACATGATGATATTTATGGCCTATGGCCTTATTGTTTTATGCTTTGTTTTTGGTCCTGTAGGCCACTGGGTGTTTAATGGTTCAGGCAGAACATAGGGTGGGTTTGACAATCTTGATGAAAGACACGATTGGATGGGTTCAGATCAAAACGCATATGACAAAAAGACAAGCCTTCCATTCGGTCCAACATGGTGCGGGATGTGCAGCCGCCATAGCCGCCATTTGTTGGTTCAATCTCTGACGTGTGCTTTGTTGACCCTTTCACACAGTATTTTCAGTTGGTGAACCCCCCAGTTTTGGTTTCCGGTTCAGTCCCCATTTTCGGTGTGTTGGGCAAGTCTAACTTTTGAAGAGTGAAGCTTCACAGATGAGGACGCGAAAATGCGGGTCATGTGGAAGATCCTGGAACCAATGAAGAAATCCATCTTCGATGAGTCTCTCAGATGGCAGCTTAAGGGGCAGCTGGAAGCCTGAGGACTACAGCCTGAGAAGCTCTGATTCCACCAAGGTTTGACCTCAGGGATGAGGCAACCTTCACTGCCAAGGGGCTGCCTGGCCACTGGGGGATTTGGGGCTACAGGATGGGGCCCCATAGTTAGCTAAGTTGGTTTGTAGCTATAATAACCATAGTGTATGATACTTCTAATTATGTTTAGATGGGATTATAAACCAACTTGTAACTAGGGAGCCCTTCCTGTATACCATGGCAATATATTTGGCCAAACATGAGGTTTTGTAGGATTTCTGTCCCGATTTGACTGGCCATTGATAAGGAACATGGTGATAAACCATGGTTGAACAATTTGGGGTAGCTTAGATTCAGACAAAGCCACATTGCGCTATCACAAAAACGGATAAAAACGGTAGGTTTGAAGCAGATGCGGGAGGTTATTGGACAATTTCCTGTTATTTGCCCTATATATCCTTTGTATTTTTTTGCTTGTTTTAGTACCTTATACATTGAACCATGAAACCGACGGGTTCTCAACATCAACCAAGTGATGCCTCAGTTGAACAAGGGCCGTGTCCAACATTCATTTGGGCAATTCTTCTACAACTTCGCAACAACGCAGCGACCACACCACCATCAATGGGCAGTAAGTGAGGCTGCAGCGCCTGGAGGGAAGCCCAAAACAGGTTTACTTCAATATTCGGAATCATTTGGGGATAGGTCATTCCTGGAATACTGTAATACATTTTTTTGGGTCAAAATGCGTGTAACAGCTATTGTCATGTAAATTACCGTGGATTCCATGGGTCTTGAACCATAGCCCATAGCCATTGATTTCCCTCCAAGGAAGGCAATGCTGGCGGAATTCACGGAGGCCATTCAAGAAGGTCAGGGGTGAAAAAGTGAAGGGACAGGGGTCGGAATTGAAGACCCCTCTAAGCTTTGATAGCAATCATCATTTATCAAGTATATCCCCATAATTCCAGGGACCTGCCTAGCAGGGGTCAGCTGATCAAAGGAAGTAACCCTTCAAGAACTTCGAGTTATTTCGAGTTTTCTAGTGATGTACATGGCTTCCCTCAGCGAAAACGGATTAAACAAAGAAGAGGTAGCCCAAAGCTGGGCTGAGAAAAGAGGTAGCTCAGAGAATTTTATTGGGTCAACTTCAGAGGTAGAAGGGCCCAGAGGTAGCCAGGTCGCCCAGTTTGCAAGAGTTCCAGTAGGACGAGGTCAGGTCGACCGCGTTCTCCAGGTGGGCCAGTCATTTTTTTTTGCCAGGTGAATATGAGCCGATGCTCAAACCTGGAGATCTTGTACTCACAACTCCCAATGCTGTGACTTGGCCGTAGCTGGGATGGGTTTGATGCTGGAGGCATCAACTGCACACATGGGTTTCAGCACCCAACGGCTGAGGATTTCATATGTTTTTACATGTTTTTACCATCCAAAATGTCGATGTAAGTAGCAAAACTGAGTACTTAAAGCAGGACAATGTGGATATGACCCACCAAATCTAGAAGTTCCCTGCGCATTTTGCGCTCTCTTGCCCTTCTGCGGTTTGACTCATTTTCGTGAAAATATGTGAACATACATATGTTGGGGTCTCCATACTTTCAAACATTCTTAAACTTTCCGCATGCCAAACGGTCTATTGATGGCAGGGAAGGTGGTACCAAAATCTTGGGGATGAGCTATTGATGGGTGAGATCTGCATTCTGAACCTCAGGGTACCCCACTTCATCCTGCTGCCAGATTGCCACTACCTCCAAGTACTTCTTGATCCAGCATCGACCCCAGAGACGCTACAAAGAGTACCGCATGGAGACGCCAAAACATGATCGGAATTCCAAGATCGACAGCTGAGAAAACCGCAATTCTGCCCTCGCTGTGAACCGATCTTCTTCATGATGTGTCGCCTCAAGAGACATAGAATTTGTGGGTTCCTGACTTTGAGACAATTCGGCCCCATACATTCGAGATCATGAAAAAGGATCAATACCAAACCTGGCCAACAACGGCGGTCTCCAAAGTCTTAATGCTGGCCATTTTCATAGCAACCACATGAAAAGGATAGACACGTAAAATCCAATCCTAATTTTGGTGTACAGTAAATCACTCAAATCTATCATTTTGGTCAAACTGTGTAGGAGTAAACTCGCGAGGTTTTTGGGTTTAGCTCAACTCACATGTGTTTGTTTCAACATGTTTCCCCTCAAATTGAATTTCGGACAATAGGACTCTTTAACAAACACAGATTTTTCAGGGTTTCCGCATCATTTTCAGAGGCACATCGCTTCGAACCTCGGCGATTTTTGAGGTCCATCGCTTCTGGAACTCCCTTGAAGAATTTCTTGGAAGACAGTCGCTGGGCAGATTTTTCGGCTGCAAAAGATGATCGACGAGTAGGTTGTGACCATAGTATGTGATAGACATCGCGCAAACACATACTGTGTATATACTGTATACTGTATACTGTGTATATATATATATATAGATAGTATATAATTATAAGTATATTGTAGAGCGATGCCTGTAGGGGTCGGGGGAGGGAAAGAGAGAGGGGGATTTCATCTGAACTTGCGGACATGACATGCTGCGAGCTGCATCTTCGTTGTCGTCAGCGTCATTGTCGTCGTCGTCGTCGTCGTCGTCGTCGTCGTTGTTGTTGTTGTTGCTTCTGGTCCTCCTTCTCGTTCTCGTTCTCGTTCTTGTTCGTGTTGTCGTTGTCGTTGTCGTTGTCCTTGTTGTCGTCCTTGTCGTCATTGTCGTCGTTGTCGTCGTTGTCGTTGTTGTCGTCGTCTTCGTCGTCGTCGGCGGCGTCGTCGTCGTCGTCGTTGTTGTTATTGTTGTTATAGCTGTTGCTGCTTGGTCCTGTTGTCGTTGTCGTTGCTATCTTTGTAGTTATTCTATTCTATCCTATTATATTATATTTTGTTATATTTTATTATACTATACATGTATACATATCATATGACGAGATACATCTCAGGATGCAATGATACATGCACAGTGCACACGTAAGCAATTCATCAATAGCAATTTATCAATAACCTAACCGTTCTGAGGTGGCAGTCAGATCGAGCAATTGGTGGATTGGAAACAGAAAATCTACTCGGCCATCTTGATGCTACATGGCTCATTTGATCGTTGAGAAATTGGGTCACTGCGGGAGATAGACATCTGGGAAAAGACATGGAAGATCCATGAGAGATTTATGGATGATTAAACCGTTGAGAGATCGAGTTATCCTGGGAGAATCTAGGGATAAGGGGAGATCATGGGAGAATTTGTTGTAAAACCTGCTTGAAGTTTGATTTTCACTTTTTTTAAGTTTGGTGTGACGAATGGCAAAAGGATCCAAATCCAAAAACACAGAAAATCCGGCCACGTTGCATTGGCCATCGGTGGCAGGGAGGAAGCTGTGATCGAAGCGATGCGTACTGTATGGAAAACATTTCCCTTTCAAAATGGGGAGCCGTTAGGAGCTACAGATTGAGTTTTCCAAGGCCATGGGACATCTGCAGTCTTTGTCAATGGTGAAATCTAAGGTCTAGGCTGCATTTGGTAAGTTGGAAGACTTTCCTGTGATGGGCGATTCTCAGGGTGGGATGGTAACTGGTCTCATGGATTCTTGTTGACATGCAACATGGGAATACCTTCAGCCTTCAGCCAACCAGTAGAAGCGTATGGGGCACGACCACCGACGGAGCCACTTCTCGGGGTCGCTGCCTTTCCCCGCCTCAGGGTCTATGGGCACATGGTGGTGAAGCATGGTTTCTTTCAGTCAGACCCTCACAATGGCAATTGGTTCCTTGGCAGATGTCAAATCCCGGCTTCACATGCCATTGACCCATACCATACCATACCATCATCCAACTTGAATGAACTTTGGGGGATACTCTACTCGCAGATGATTATACATACATAGACGACACAAACGGATATGGATATGTAATGGTTTGTCTGAAAATAGGGAACGCCGAAATCCGCTGGTTTATCATCATTTTCCTTTTTGAAAACAACCATTTTGGGTATACATAGATCATTTTCGGACAGAACCATATGTTGCTATGTTGCCGTTGATGTTGAAGGAACCATTTGGAGCTATGGACGGTCAATATCCCTTCTGAATAACCATGTAGATCCTCTCAAAATATGGCTGTGTCTGGACATGGTGTATACTCCCCCGGCATTTTACGTGGCAAAGCCAATGTCCTAAGCCATTTCCAAGTCAGCACTATGGCTGGAGACCATCCCAAATGGATCCAGTGTTTCCAGGATACGTCGGTGACATTTGCCTAAGATATTTCCATGTCTTCTCCAGATTTCCCAACTCGGCATCAAAGGGACTTTGCTGTGAGATCGTTGGATGTGACGCAAGCCAAGGTTTTGGGAGCCCAACAGCAAGACCGTGACGCTCATCGATTGGGGCGGCGTGGGCGACTTGGTCGGGGTCTCAGGGGTAGCGTTGGGTGAATCTGCAGCTTTGTCTGAAAAATTAGAGGAAAAGCCTCTGGTTTATGATTCTCCCCATGAAATAGCAACTGTTGAAATATCCAAAAGCAGACAGACCCTCTGGTGAACCTATTCTTGATTAACATCTGAAGTTTTAACAACACACCCAAGATGACTAGGGTTTACTTACCAAGGACGGTGTGAGCCATTTCTTGAGTCAAGAACTCGTGGGTACTTCAGACCTCGCGGCCGAAATGAGGGCCCAGACACGCACTGCAAGCTGGCCAACCTCTATTCCCACTTGGGCAAGCTCACGGAGGCCATGAGTGACCGAAGCCTAGCCGATCTCACTATATGAATGATGACAAGTCATATGTATAAGATATATAAGTATAAGGAAGATTGCCCAGAGCACTTATTTCTGAGTTGGGAATGACCAAAACATGCCGAGGATGGGTTTCTTCTAATCAAAGGTGTTCCAATCTATGAGTATGGAACAGTGATTCCAAAGTGCTTAGCAAATGTGTTGATTTCAGGGGAAAAGGACTGGACTCCATGAGTTGGAACGCCGAGTCACTCGCCTGAATCAATCATGGAAATGGAAACTGACCCCTTAGCAGGCTTAGCAGGTTGCTATTTCCGTTGAAAGGGGCAAAGTTCCACTGAAGTGCTTGTTTATAGAGCCTATTCCCCCGCATCCGTTTTGGCTGTTTCAATCCCATTCTCGGCCCGGGTGTACTATGATAGCCAGGCCTGGAGCGACTGCGAAGCTGTAGAACTCCAAACTGTAGAACTCAAGGGGATACAAGAGGTATCCGGCACCTATCATCGTGCAGGAGATCGTGGCTTCCGATCGGCTTTGATCTGGGTTCCAAAAAGCTATTCAATTGGGAAAGGATGATCATCCGGTGAAATTGGGGATTTTTAATGTTCTTCGTTTTTAAAGTGGTTCAAAATCATCAAAACCATGGAACCCGACATATTTAAAAAGCAATGGTATATGGGGTTGTACCAACAAAGAACAGATTTTTAGGTGGGTCAAACATAAGTAAGATATGACATGGAGTCGGACCAACCAGACCTGGGGTTTCATCGGAAAAGAAATTCATTCCACAGATTCCAGAAGAATTGGCTGAAACAAATCAGGGCTTGACCGACAAGAAATGGTGGTTTGACGAACACACCTTGATATTTGAGCTACCAAGAATTGCGCCTTTCAATCGACAAACACTTGGGGATTTAATCAATCAAGCAACATATACCTCTAACCAACCGAAATCGGCGATCTTTTTTTCTTCTTCTCCGGGCATACTAGGATGATTTTTCATCGGCAAAATCGAAATGGGTCTGAAATTAGGGGTTTCCCATTCCATCTCGTGGTTCACTTGAAAGATGGCCATCCCATTGTACTATTGACATGTGACGATCTCCATCGAAGCCAGTTGCGGGGTCGCCCAAACATTGCAAGGATTCTCGATCTATCAAGCCACTGAGAATCAGACGGCGGGGTGATTTTTTGGCGCGGCCACATGGTACATAGTCATGATCGACCTACACTGCAGCTGATGGTAAACTCAAAGCCTGTGTAAATCAGAATGCCACAAAAAACGCGCACACCTTGGCTATGAATTGCTATAACCATTGGTGTCTAAATCCCCAGTGATGTTTCAGTGATGTTTGCCACCTGCTGCGACAAGTGAAACGACCAGGCGCTGTTTTATGGCCGAACTTATGGGATCTCGTACTTCAACGAAGCGTTGGGTCTCAGGCAAAGACAGCGGTTCACCAGAATCCATGAGCCAATGCATCTACCCTCTGGTTATTTAACATAGCCATGGAAAATCACCATTTTTTATAGGTAAACCATCTATAAATGGGCCATTTTCCATGGCTATGTTAAATAACCAGAGGGTACATGTATCATATGCAATCATCATGCATTGGATTGACACTTGCACACATACAAAATCATACAAATACAAACAAGTACACACATGGGGTAGGTATACAGATAGGCAGACACATGGGTAGAGATATACGTACTGTATACACAAATACACTCATGCATGCAACGCATAAATACATAAATTCATAGGTATATTGACACATCGATGAATGGATGGATCGATGATGGATCATCGGTAGATGGGTGGATTTTGTGATCCACCCATCCATCCACCCGTTCATAGATAGATATACAGATAAATAGGTACATAGGTACGTTGGTAGATTGGATGGTTGAATATGTGGATGGATGGATGGATAGAAAGAAAGCGGGAGAGAAATAAGGACACACGCAAAGAGGGAAAGAAACAAATATCTAAAAAAAATGAAACAAGAAAGTCAGAACTCGGTTTGCAGCTGTATTTACTGTATTTTGGATCTGCCACGCGGTCACCCACTCATCTCAGCTGAATTTTGGGTTCAGGCTCTTCTACAATGATGACGGAAAGTGGAACGTGGTGCGAGAACACCCGGGCACCCAGGAGACTTGTCGTTACAGCCGTCCAGACAAATGGGCGATGAAGAATTATGGATGTGCTCGATTATCTTCACATCTACATATACAATATTATAAGATTAAAAGATTATAAGATTATATTATATATACAATTATATATATATATATACAAACGCATCCCAGTGGGTTACTGGTTCATATTTCCAAGCCATTATCCCACGTAAAATCATATTGAATCTCCTCAAAGCACTGCTTACCCTCTAGTCTTCCAACACTTTGCTATGGCAAAAGAAGCATTTTTTTATAGGTATTTCATTATAAATCAACTAGACATGGACCATTTTCATCCATTTTCCATATTGCCAGAGGTAAAAAAAAGTGTCCATCCATTGTTGGTCACTCTCCTTTTGTGTCTGCCAGGCCCTAACTGAAACCGTGGCCGAGACTTGGCAAGAAGTGCCAGAACTGAGTTGAAGACAACTGTGAAAACAATTGTTCAATGGATTGGTTTAAGGGAAAATTTACAGGAAAGCCCCATATTTAATGGGAAAATCTATGGTTTCCTGTAAATTTTCCCTTAAACCAATCCATTGAATTGTTGTTCACCAGATTTTTTTTGATCTGCCGCTGGCTCAAAATTTCTGGACAACATATAGTATAAATAGGCACTGCAGTGCAGGGTTTCATTCCACTCGAACTTGACTCGAACGATCAATGTCGTTTGCCCAAAAGTCGCGCTATACTCGTAGAGTCAAGGCACCTGGCAATGAACGTCCGAATTTGGGAACATCTTTCCCATGGGAATCCATTTTCCTGGGGGATTGTTCATTGCCAGGTTGACAGGAAAGGGTGGAGTCAAGATTGGGTGCGGAAAAATGGGCTGGTTTGATAGAATGAATAACCGAATTTGTGGTTCCGATTCCTTTAAAATTCGACCTACACACCCGCGCACACACCCGTGTCGAGTCAATCATGGGGGCACAGAAACTTTAACTAACAATACCAGCGAATTGACCAGATTTTATTTGTCCAACAACCAATTGGAAGTTCACTAGGCAGGGTGGGGCTGTCCAGTGATCTAACCTGGCGATTGGAAATCCTCTGAGTATCTATGTGGTTTTCCCGAGAGCGCCTGCGAAGGGTTCTTCGTAAAAAAGCAGCCGTTATACTAGATCTTCACACCTTCACACCTGCAGATCTAGATCTTCACACTCTCACATCTGCCGATCTACATCTTCAC
>Ga0126342_10014092_pt1 | contig 14132 bp, 11 predicted proteins | sample Cyp1metagenome_FD_92528 | JGI IMG/M metagenome (GOLD analysis project Ga0126342, IMG submission 92528) | Coral microbial communities from Lord Howe Island, Old Settlement Bay, Australia - Cyphastrea 1 metagenome | ecosystem: Host-associated > Invertebrates > Cnidaria > Coral ...
GCCACGCCTGCCACGCAAAGAGCCGCGGCATCCACGGCGTCATTTGGGAACCCGGTGCGCCACCAGAGCCGGCCCAGTGCCGTAAGTGCCACGCCTGCCACGCAAAGTGAAGATAGATATCGCCACGTGCCACGCCAAAACGCCGCGGCGCCACGGCGTCACACCTAAAACCAAGCGCGCCACCAGAGCCAGCCCAATGCCATGTTGTCTGATGACAAGTTGTGTGTGGACAAGTTGTGTGTGAGCAAGTTGTGTGTGTGGGCATGCCATGTTGTCTGATGACAAGTTGTGTGTGGACAATTTGTATGTGAGCAAGTTGCGTGTGGACAAGTTGTGTGATGAGACGTGGTGTGTGGACAAGTTGTGTGGGGACAAGTTGTCTGATGACAAGTTCTGTGTGGACAAGTTGTGTGAGGACAAGTTGTGTGTGAGCAAGTTGTGTGTGGACAAGTTGTGTGATGAGAAGTGGTGTGTGGACAAGTTGTGTGGGGACAAGTTGTCTGATGACAAGTTCTGTGTGGACAAGTTGTGTGAGGACAAGTTGTGTGTGGACAAGTTGCGCGGGAGGACGGGAGGCGGGAGGCGGCGGGATACAGAACCAAAAACAAGAACCCCACACAAAGATGTGCCATATTATTAAACAGTCCCCTGGGTTATGTAATGTAAAATCACCATTGATAACCATTACCCTCTGGTAATTAAACTAACATAACTATAGAAAATCACCATTTTGAATAGGTAAATCAACTAGAAATGGGGTATTTTCAATAGCTTTGTTAAATTATCAGAGGGTAATACCCCATATCATCCCATGAAATTCACCATTGTTAACCATAGAAAATCACAATTTTCCTATGGTTTTCCTATGTTCACCAGGGGCAACAGCCAGGACTGTGGGTGACGTCAGCAGAGAGTAGTTCCGGCTTTCCAAATGAACGAAGATCTTGACGATCTCCTGACGGATGATCGATCTGATGATCGTGGTGCCATAGTTCGCTCACGTTGGTGAGCTAACGTTAGTTAGCTAATATTGAGGTAATCATGGGATAACAATGGTTAATAATGGTTAATAATGGTGAGTTATGGTTGACAATGGTTGATAATACCCATAGGATCCATGTATGCTGCTATATATGGTAACATGGATCCCATCAATATACCCCAAATGTTATCATATATACCAGCACCATGGATCCTATGGGTATTGGGATAACAATGGTTAATACCGGTTCATAATGGTTAATAATGGTTGATAATGGTTCACAATAATCAATTGCCGTTTCAGGAACCGATTGATTGGAGGTACCTACCATATAATTATATATATAATGCCTAAACTTCAGGCCTTAATTTCAGGGAAGATCCCCCAAAATATGGCCGTATATGGTACAGTGCCGCTATTTTGGGATCCTGAAATTGCCATTGATATGTTTATAACTACAATTGTTCTAGGATTTATGAACTTTATGGTAGATATATATATATATATATCTCTCTCTCTCTCTCGTTAATATTGATGGGGCTTATAAACTCATAACTGGTGGGGTACCACCTTTCGTCAAGATCCAAGACCAATTTCAAGGTTCTTGGATGCTGATACTGGGGATCATGAAGATATACAATTCATTTTGGTGGGTTGAAGAAACAATTTCATGTACTTTGAGCAATTTTCATGTGACATTCATTCATCAATGGCGAATTCATGGAAAGCTCACGGGGTTTTAAGACTTTGAAGGACAAAAAAAAGTTGATGTTTTGACCATACAACCACAAACAAGACGTAAATTACAAACATAGTGAAACCACCATGTTTGTTGGTGAAAGCAGAAGTTTGTCAAGCCCAAACGTTCACTTTTTTCGGTGGTTGAAAGTGGCATTTTCACAGGTGACACCCTCCAGTAACATAGATTTTGAAAAGCCATAAAAAGCGACCATTTGTTCAGTAAATCATTTTCCGTGCTGGACACCAAGGTTTTTCCATATCTATATTGAGTAACCTTACGCGCAAACCCCCCAGTTCGCCCACACAACTTCCTAAGGATTTTGAAGGAATATAAATTCCGACCCCCGTTAAACTTTACATTCAATTGGGAAGATCACCAAGGGTATTAGGAATGTAAATTCCCACCCCCGTTAAACTTTACATTCAATTGGGAAGATCAACAGGGGGATTAGGAATATAATTCCCACCCCCGTTAACATTCAATTGGGAAGATCAACAAGGGTATTAGGAATATAAATTCCCACCCCCGTTGAACTTTACATTCAATTGGGAAGATCAACAAGGGTATTGGGAATAAAAAATCCCACCCCCGTTAAACTTTACATGATGATGATGATGATGATGATGATGATGTTGATGTTGGTGGTGATGTTGTTGTTGTTGTTGTAACATTCAACGCACAGGTAGCTAAGCTGTGCGTTGCAAGATGAAAGCCATGATCATGGACATGTGCATTTTGTCCCGCAAAACAGAGTGTTTTTTGATGTTCGGACATGTCGTCGGCGTCGGCGCCGGCAAACTGAGGGGTTTGCCCGTAACCTTACTTGTGCTTAGTAGGGAATGAGGGAATGATCCACAATAACTATCAATAATCATCCCAGCAACCCCATTCCCATCCATTCCCTACTAAGCACCGGTAAGTACCATATCCCAAAGGATCCATGTATGGTATATATGCTAACATTTGGGGTATATTGATGGTAAATGTTACCATATATAGCATACATGGATCCTATGGGTATCTATATTGAGTAACTGTAGCTTTATTATTTTTTTTGTCAAAACCCACTCTGCAGCTGCAAAAGCCCTTGGGTCGCATCGACACCCGAAACGGAATTTCACGGAACCGCTCCGCGATATCTGAAATGCCCGTGGACTGCTTGATGGTGGCAAAGGCCTGCAGAAAAACGAGACATGGAATTCCAATTGAACGATGACTGAGTTGTGATTTAACTATTCCCATATGCTCCATGTATGGTGTATTTACCTACATGCGGGTGATTTTTAGAGCAAATGCTGGTAAATATATCATACATGGAGCATATGGGATTAGTAACTACAGGTATCAAATCGTTCAGCGTGGTCATAATGATTTCATCGTTGAAAGAAGATGGAACCACAGGAATCTAACCAGTAATGCTTGGATAGTAAGTGGGGTAGAATGGGATGTGCAGCTACCCTCTGGTTATTTAACCTAGCCACGGAAAATAACAATTTTCAATAGGTAAACCATCTATAAATTGGCAATTTTCCATGGCTATGTTAAATAACCAGAGGGTAACTTATTCTCAACTCTTCCGGACCTTCTGGGGAAGTATTTGGATCCATATGGATCGCCATAGTGTTTTTTCCCTGAGTAGGCAGCAACAACCTTATGACCCACTGAGATTAATGGAATATTCCCTATTTCACTATAGATTATATGACAGCATAGTTCATAAATACTCTGCATCTTTCTAAGCAACTGGTTTGCATGTACACAGCATACATTTCCAACTAATGACAAACAAAGATCAGTTCGTATAGTACTCAGCCAAGGTTGAACGGTTGGACCATGCAAAACTTAAAACGCTGGCTCATGAAACCAAACAAATGAAACAACAATCAGGGATGGGCATCTAGATTATTAAAAATAATCACGTGTCAGTAAACATAAATTCCAGAAACTTCTCACTGGTTCATGATGTTTTATGTATGCGCAAAAGACATGGCTGGGCTCTCCAAAGCAGAATCAGGAAACCATGCGCTTGGGCGCCCATGCCATTTTTCTGTGACAATCCTAATTTTACCTGATCCATTAGCCGGCTGTGATTTCTGTGATGAAGGTGATCATCAACAAAAAAACCGTTCTTGAACCGACTGGCTTCGCAATGTCACCAGCTATTATTGACAAATACCTTTGAGGCTGATTTGCTGGCTGACATTTTTGTTTGCCAAGGAAAAAACATGTGTCAAACAGTCCCATAGGATCCATGTATGGTATATATGCTAACATTTGGGGTATATATATATATATATATATTAATGGTAAATGTTACCATATATAGCATAGCTAATTAAACATGACCATAGACATAGTGGATTTACCAATTGAAAAAAATGTGATTTTCCAAAGTTTTTTGTAAACGTTTACCAGAGGGTAATGTGTCAAACATTGGGTGCCTAAAACATGGCATGAATAAATCTCGCTTCCAATGAGCGCCAAAACGCCTAACCAACACCACGGCGGGTCATGTGATTCCCAGGCCCCCCTTCCAACATGACGTGTGCGACGACCAGGAATACAACTGATGCTTCTTTTGGCTACCCTCTGGTAAACGTTTACAGTAGTCAATGGGAAGGATGACATCCCATATATGAAATGGAAAATAAAAAATGTTTGAAACCACCAACCAGAAATTATGGAAAAAACATACCCTCTGGTAAACATTTACAAAAAACTATAGAAAATCACCATGCTATTAATGGGTAAAATCCACGAACTAAATGGCCATTTTCAATAGCTACGTTAAATTACCAGAGGGTAACCTCCCATTTCATGGGTTCCAGATAAATCACATTAACTATTCAAGACACCAAATGTCTGGCTTGGGAACACGTCTCCCTTCTGCCCCATGGCCTGTTCAAAGATTTCAATGCTCTTTTGATGTTGCCTTGGTAAAGCCCGGGTTTGGTGAAAGTTATTCCGCTTATATTTTGACATTTGAAGTCGATCACCCTTCCATGGTCCTTTAAAGTCAGGGTGACTGGAGTGACTGAAATGGAGCCGGAACCCACTAGTGGTATCATAACCCATAGGATCCATGGTGCTGGTATATATGATAACATTTGGGGTATATTGATGGGATCCATGTTACCATATATAGCAGCACCATGGATCCGTCATGGGTAATGGTGGTTTTCACAAGTCATAGTTCCGAGCCACATACGATAAATCTCCAGGCCCCAGGCAAAACTTGACACGGACCGGAACCCAAAGAAATATTAGAAGAACCAGGAAACTCAGTCTCCAAACCGTTTTTTTTGCAAATCCATTTGAAATTCAGGAGGATAAACCCGGATAAACCCATTCTAATTGATGATATATCCAGTTTGGATTCATGATGCGAACAGCTTGCAAACTCAATTCACCATGTGGTTCATGATTGATGTAAGGTACCCCATTGCTTTATCATTTTGTTTCACCATGCTCTGTTCTTAAAACTTCAGGAACTATCCCTTTTGGAGCGTCCCCACACCACCAACACCTCCATCCCAGGCACTTGATGTGTCTTCGCTGGATGCAATTCCTTGGCTGCAAGCTTCAGGCTTTGAGGTCCAATGATGTTTCCTGATCTTAGATGGGGAACACCACCAAGTCATTGTTGGAAAAAACACTGTGCCCGTTTTGGTGTGAAATATAAATGAACATCAGAAAACAAAAAACACATTGAAGTTGGGTGCCTCCAGCCAAGCAGCAAGAAGGCGGTTTTCATGATGCGTCTCATCATGCTGGCCTGCAAAATATGCGAGCAGTATTTAACTGGTTGGTGGTTTGAACCCCTATGAAAAATATGAGTTCGTCAGTTGGGATGATTATTCCCAATATATAGAAAATAAAAGCCATGTTCCAAACCACCAACCAGTTAAACATGGCAATGGGAAGTTAGTTTTCAAAATGGAAGCTTTGACAGGAAAAACATGGTACACACGATGATTTTCCATCGCCACATTTGATCACCGAAGGGTAACATATCACTGGGATTTCATCGTTGAAATTCTGAAAATTCCAGGGGCTTCCTCCGGTAATTTGTGACATAGCTATAGAACATAAAAAACATTTGTAGTTGATTTACCTACTCAAACTAGTGATTTTCTATAGTTTTTTGTATGTTTACCAGGCCGGGTACAGGTTCATTGATGGGTGGTTTAGCCCCATCCTAAGTTTGAAACCACCCAGGAGCCCAGTGATTGGGTTGAAATGCATCCGAGTATGGTCATATACCCAAATGCCCCATGGTGCTGGAATATTTACCAACATATCTCCTCAAAATCACCCAGTCATGTGGTAAATATATCATGGAGATATGGGATAGTTATGTTTCTTACCATTTTAAAGCCCATAAACCTCATCTCCAGGGTGGTCGCCTCTGAGAACTCCTCCTCTTCGGGCGGAAGAATCAGCCTAGGCAACTGCGGAGCACTGACGGCTCAGCGTTACGAGGGACAATTTGTGGGGCAAGAAACGGGTGAACAACATATTATACATATATTTATAGTCAGTAATGCAATTTATGACAAATATAATAAAAAAAAATAATTAATATATATTTAAAAAAAAAAAACGTGATTATGTAATTATCATTAAACCTTAGTAACAATGTTAGTATATATGTATCATATCCATGAACGAAATTGGGGATCAAAGCCATACAACTTATCTATATTGCAGCAAAGTGCGAAAACACAGTATTAGCCTATTTTCCATCGGGATGCACATGCAGGTAAGTACTCTCTGGTAACGGCAATAGTGAAGCCAAAATTGACTAGGAATTAACCTTATCGGATTGAATCCCACATGCCTGCCGGCATCACATCTCGGCAGCTTGAGGCAAGTCATACCCAAACCTGCCCGATCTGAACGGCCTGCGAAAGTGATTTATGATCACGGTAGCCTTGACCATCGCTCCTTTGAGCTTCGCGCTGACCAGTGCCCGGCTGATATCACCCCAAGCTCTCAGAAGCAGCAAGCCTGAAAACCGAGCTACGTGCAAGGAGTTGGAAACTCCGGTTTGGAACTCAGCAAGGAAACATTGAGCCCACTACCAACGTCAGCCTCTTGCTTCACCTGCATGTGAGTGTGCATATCTCATGCTGAAAAACCTTGCCATCCAATCTTGCCACCAGCGGCATGAAGTTCGACCCTGGCTGCGGCTTTGAGGTGCCAGTTGAGCATGGTCCCTGGCTGTAGCTCCTTGATCCATTGCCAATCTTAGATACCCTGCAACAAATTAAATTCTTTGCTGGTTAGTAAACATTCCCATTAAGACCAAAAGACTAAAGGATTAAAGTACCCATGTAAGATTGACCTAGGATCAAAAAGATTGCTGCGGCGATGCAAAAAATCATTGGGCCCATGAAAAAGTTTGCAGACTTAGAATTGACCGTCTCTTCGTCTGCTACGATCGTCAGGATGGGTCGTTGGTCCAACGGTGGCAGCTGATCAGGATCAGCGTTGTTGCATTGAAACAGGAATTATCACGGAAATCCGGGACTTGGGTAAAACATATCGAAGATCCATAACCTCAAAAAACCCGATAGTAACTCAAATTTACTTCAACATGTCCATCTTCATAGGGCGGTTTTTGGATCAACTCCATCTAACATTTTCAGTCAAACTACAATTGAGCCAAATTGAGAATATTTGAGTTTCGTCTGAGTAAATTCATCCAGAAGTATAGGCCTGCCAGATTCTATATTTATTCAGAGCTACAAATACGAATTATAATCCTACTCAAATTGAATTCGACACTTGCCCCAAGAGGTCCTCCCTGTTCCCGACCCTATGAAACTCATAGGAAAACACCATTGACTAGTGACTAGTGGGTGACGATATGTGAAATCAAGGATTTTCATGGATTACTCTCTGGTAAACATACAAAGAGCTATGGAAATTGGTCAATAGAAATATATAGTTGATCTACCTATAATAAATGGCAAGTTTCCATAGCTATGTTAGTTTACTGGTATCTTTTGACAGGTTGGATTGGAGGGTCGCACATCCCATGATTCTAGTGGAAAACCTGCTCCTTTTCTTCATGGCTTGGTTTCAATCGCACATGTCTGGGGAAAGAAGAATTATGGGTAAATGAAGATATTTCAAGAACCTGAAATCCTGAAATAAGATGAAAGAAGGGCATTTTGGGATAGTTACCCCTACTAAGCATCATTTAACGTGACGTGTCGTTCTAGTTCATCCAGAATCTCAATCGTCTAAACAAATAAAGCACTTTAAGGGGCCATAAGACTCACACCATATTCCCAGTACCCTCTGGTAAACTAACATAACTATGGAAAATCTCCATTTCTAATGGATAAATCAACTATAAATGGCAATTTTCAAAAACTATGTTAAATTACCGGAGGGTAAATTATCCAAACGGGTGTGTCTGAAAATGTGATATCCCCACAAATGGCAATTTTTCATCAGGTTTAATGCTGATCAACGAATAGATTTTTCAGGTTGTTCCCATCTTTTCCCCTAAATTTCTAGACAACCCCACATGGTGAATGAACCCATGGACGCATCAAAAGAATCGAACCAACAAATCTAAGAGTTTCATACCGCCGCCTGTATTTGGTTCTCTTGACTTTCTCTTCATTTTCAGCCTACCCCAAAGATATGATTCCAGTGACCGGATTTAAATTCTTACACATTGATATATGTTCTGTCAGTTTTCAATAGGATATTTTTCTATGGATCCAGTGAAGGTTACGTCATGTAAAACGCCCAGCAACTCATTCTTGCGCTGGACACCTTTCTCCATGCGCTTTAAGCGGACCTCCACTTCCCGTTTTTCCTGAGGCAAGGTGAGTGGGCCAGGGGTTATTTTCATGGATACGAACATGGAAACAACCCTCATAAAGTTGGGATTCTGCATATATATATGTATATACCGTGTGTATATATATATATATATGTATACAGTAACAGTATATATACATATACAGTATATACAGTATATATATATATATATATATATGCTGTTGGTAAAATTATAGGTTGCTGGTAAAATAATCAATCAATTCCATCTATTAAGTCCCATTTCTTTTTGTTGGTAGCTGGGAAAATCACAAAAACAAAGTACTTTCGCTGGATTTCCTTGCTGCTATAAAATCTTAGTTTCACTCGGCAAAATCGAATACCCTCTGGTAAACGTTTACAGTTTGCGAACTTGAAAATGGCCATAGGAATTTCGTGGATTTACCCATGAAAAGTATGGTGATTTTCCCATCAGTTTTTTGGTTAAGGTTTACCAGGCTGGTAGTAACAAAATCGTAAAACACACATCACACATATGGGGTCTCTCTGAAAATGGGGGAAAATTCATCCCCCCCAAAAAAAGACATCAAAAACCATCTCAAAAACCGGAAAATTAAGTGATTTTTAATGGGGATATCATGGAAATCATATGGGATTTACAGGCATTTACTGGGATTTAATGGAAAACCACTGGAAAAACTGAGGGTTTTCCAAAGATTCGAGCCGAACACCCAATTTTTGTTTACCTCACATGAAATCCCTTGAATTCCCATGATATTTCCAGTAAATCCCTGTAAATCCCTGTAAATCACCATATGATTTCCATGAGATCCCCATTAAAAACCACTAAATCGCATCAACGCCTCAAATCGAAAAAAACGGCCAGAAAGGGCCAGGGACCGTCTCCAGCTTCCGCAGATCGCGACGGATGCGGAGGACCTCCTCCGTGAACCTTTTTTCAGGGATTTGAAGGGTTCAGATTGATATGAGTATGGGTCAAAATTAGGTACCCCAAAATTATGGATGGTTAATACTAAACTAGACTAACATCTGTGGTCCCCTAGGTCTTCCATTTTGACCCACATCCATATACAAATCTGGCAATTGGTAATAGTTAGCCAGTGATGACATAGATATACTTATAACCAGTTAACTAGATATTAATAGTTGAAACTATTACCAATTGATTAGTTGATTAAAATAATAGATACAACCAGTTAACCACTATCACTGGTTGGTGTTTTGGAACATTTTGTATTTTTCCATATATTGGGAATAATACTTGGTGGCGAACTACCCACGGCTCGTAAGTGGGTTAGTTCACCCCAGTGATTTACATGGGATAAGTAGGGTTAATCCACTGAAATCACTGGGGTTATAACCCACTTACTAAGTGGGATGAACCACCAAGTATATTGGGAATAATACTCCCAATGGGGCTTTGATCAACAATTTTCTGATAGGTGCTTAATCAACCAATCCCATGACGGATCCATAGTGCTGGTATATATGCTAACATTTGGGGTATATTGATGGTGGATCACTATGATGAACTATTGTATGTATTAATGTATGGGATCCCATGTATTAATGTATAAATGATACACCAATGGATACATGTGAATACAAATAGGAATCATCGGTTCAATGTATGGGATATTTAATATTATTTAACTACAAATATGTGGATGAATCTGGGTAAAAAAATAATATGTCACTATATAACCTAAATCTCTGGGCTATAAAAGGGGATGATTTCCCGAATCCAAAACATGATTTCATGGTCTACCTTCTGGTAAACGTTTATATACATAACTGTGGAAACTCACCATGCTATTTATGGGTAAATCAACGAACTTTCTATGGCAATTTTCAATAACTTTTTGTATGTTTACCAGAGGGTAAATACAAATCTGTGGGATTTAATTAATGGGATTCACTTTAACATGATTTGACTATTGATTTTTTTAAACCCAAATCTAGGATCCAATCTATTGCGGGTCTATGAATTTTGATTAGCTATCCATGAACTATTCAGTAGAGATTGAGGATTTCTTTTTTTGGTGGATCCTGCATGGCGGTTCAACTCGTTGAACTCCTGTGGGAGGAGTGACTTCAGGAATGAACCAACAAGAATGGCGAATAGAAATTTCAAAGCATGGCATTGCATCAGCAAAAATTGGGGTTTGATCAACAAATTAAATAGGCATTTAATCAACCAATGCTTGGCATGATATGTGTATGGCGTGCCAATGGACCCACACGAAGTCATTCATTGTATGTGTGTGTCGTTTAAAATGCATCATTTTGAGTTACAGCTAACCCAAACGCAGTTTCTCTGTTTTGCCCAAACACATGTGGTTTGTGCTGTCCACCATCAAACCTGACCAAACACCGTTGTTTCACCACCACAAGTGATGTTTCCCAAGCACTTTCCACCACAGAGACTGGGTACTAAACCTCTAGCTTTGTCAGGCAAAACATCTTGAAATGGTGGTGCCTTCCAGTTCTGTGTGCTGGTCTTTAAACTCCATTAACTAGTCCATGCATCTATCATAAACCAATAAACCATACTTAAACTAGTATAAACCAACCTAGCTAAAGAACTGGGACGTCAACATGTAGAAATGCTGGAAACCACATGATTTCAGTATGGATCAAAACATTTTTTTCCATACATTTAGGGGAGGAACATCCATAAATCCGAGTTATTTTGGTATTCACCAGGGAATTCCGTGAATTCCGTGGCTTTTGACCCATGGCATGCCATCGCTATTGTGGACTCGCTTTTGACCCCCAACAAAAACAGGTAGTATAACCCCCTACATTAACAAAAAAAAACGGGTTTTTACTTGTTCCGTGTTTAAACCGACACCTAGGATTAATCTTTAGTTTCTATGCATCGTAAGTATTCCGACATCTCAGATTTTTCCAAACTTGGATTCGGCAATACTATATCCTCATGTATTCACATATTGTTGATCATATTCCATTAACATCATGCAATATGTTTGGTTAAAAACCCCATTGATATGCCACCAAGTAGAAATGGTGGATTCTAACTTATACCACACTCAGGAATTGTTAATTTTACATAGCTTAAATTGGCTTTTAAAAATGCATCTATACTTAACGCGGGCTACCGGCTACAAAACAATGCACAACACTGGGTGCGGCACCCACCACCTTGTATATCACCTACTTTTGCAGTACAGTACGATAGTTGTGGCGGCCCCATCTCCCAACCTATAGTGGTTAATACAAGTCAATACCATAATTATACCCATCCAAAAAAATCAATTGCACCCAAAAGTACACTCTGGTAATCTAACATAAGCATATCAAGGTAGTTTACAAGTAGGTCAACAATGATTTGATGCTAGATACATAACGATATATATATATATATAGATACATATAGCTAGATATATATTATATATAAATATATATATATATATATATATTTATATATCTTGAAGATTTTTGAACTAGCTAGATATGTATTGGTTTATATTTAAAAATTTGGTTTATAATCTGTTATATATTTATATATTTTTTTCAAAAAAACAATATATTATAACTAGCTAGATATTAGAAGGTTTTTTTTAACCAATATAAACCAACGTTAGCTCAGCTCAGCTACTGCCGTCGCTCATCGTCCCGCTGCCGTTGCATCACCTCCACCCGCTGCTCCGTCTCGCTGTACACGGCCTGGTTTCGAACAAGCCGAGTTCATGGGACAGCTGGGGTGCAGATATCATGGAATGATATGGAATGTCTACAATGTGAGGCCCCCAAGATCACTTAGTTGGTTTATAACTCCAATAACTATGGTTTATGGTATTTATAACTATAGTTACTGGGGCTTTTGTTAACCAACTTATAACTGGGGGGCCTCACATTGTATGGAATGTCTAGAACTTGGATGATGTCCTTTTTTGAGTTGAAAGTGACATTTCTATTTGGGGATGGGTCAAGTTACCTATTGATCATTACCATATGGAGGTTTCCTGAAATGGGGGCACCACCAAAATCATCCATTATAATAGGATTTTCCATTCTACAATGTGGGGCCCTCCAGTTATGTTTGTTGCTTTATAAGGCCCATGAACTATAGTTATTTGCGTACCATAAATCATACTGAAATGAAGTCAGCCATCTGGCCCCACATCAAAAAAAACATCCATTTTGGGATGCATTGATGGAAACCTCCATGTGAGCACTGGTCAAAACCCCTGTTGGTTGATTTTAACCATCATGAACATAGGGGTTTTAGCTGTTTTAACCATCAGAATATGGAGATATACTTGGCATATAGTTGATGAATGATGGTTGGTTGATGATTAGTTGGGGGATTATACTACCCAATATATTGGGGATTACAATAATCCAAGAACGGGGAATCCCGAAAAAAAAACAACCAGGATTACTATACCCTCTGGTAAACTAACATAACTATGGGAAATCAACATCTTTAATGGGTAAATCAACTATAGATGGCAATTTTCAATAGCTTTTTGTATGTTTACCAAAGGGTAAATGGAATGATAGAGGGATTGGGAGTCAACATCCATCCGCCAGGGCCAGGTCCGTTAGGTTCCCGTGCCTTGCTTTGGGCCGCCTCCTCCACGAAGTCTCGCAGCTGGTCGCTGCGCTTCAGAATTTGGAGCTTCAGACGATCGAAGATGGAACCCAGTTGCTTCCTGAGGGACGGGTGAATGTAGTGAATGATATATACATAATCTCTATATGAACATATAAATAAGTAAATAAAGACATAAACAGATACATAAATAAATAAATATATATATATATATAAATACATAAATACATAAAAACCAATAAATACATATATACATCAAAAAACAATAAATACATATCATATATATATATGATATATGGTATCATAATCTAATTTATATCTAAATCTTTGGTTGCTTCCTCAGGGACAGGTGGTGGAAATCTTAGGCTTCATGAGTAAATGGTATATCTATTTGGAAACTTGTAAACTGGTTATGGAAATAAATTCTGTAAGATAAATACAGGTTAAAACACAATAGGATTTATGAATTATAATTTATACATCTTCATGAATAGATAGGAAACTATATGCAGGGAACTATTCATGATATATATATATAATTGTATACATAATGCCAAGTGAGGATTAATAGTGCCCCCCGATTAATCAACAGCAACTGCCCCAAAAAAAATGTAATTTAAAAACAGGTGGTCCCCCCATGAATAATATTTTTTTTGGCCTACCCCCGATTAATCAACCACCAATTCTGAAATCTATTTTTTTATCCAGCAATTTTTATTTCCAATTCCTTTTATTTCCAATTCTTTTTTACTTTTTTTTCATCATCATTGTTATACTTCAGGTTTAAGTTGATCATTGAGAATTTCAAAAAACAACTATTCCCCAAATGATCGGTTTCTACTTAAAATCTTTATGAAAATCATCAGTTTGGATAGCTCCCCAAGGGTACCCCCCATGAGCCCATGTCCCCCATTAATAATAACCACGGTTTGCCTCTGATTAATCAACCCCCTTTCTGATCCATGAGATTTTAACAAATCCAATGGAATTCTATTAAGATCTAA
>Ga0126342_10014093_pt1 | contig 14132 bp, 13 predicted proteins | sample Cyp1metagenome_FD_92528 | JGI IMG/M metagenome (GOLD analysis project Ga0126342, IMG submission 92528) | Coral microbial communities from Lord Howe Island, Old Settlement Bay, Australia - Cyphastrea 1 metagenome | ecosystem: Host-associated > Invertebrates > Cnidaria > Coral ...
AGCATTGCATCAGAACCCTTGGCATGTCATTTCACCTGCTTGCATGTACAGGACACTTTGAATGTGTGACCGCAGGCCTAAGCCATTCTGGTTCCGACGTCAAAGGCAAAAGGGCGCCTTGCATCTGCAACAGGTTGCACCTGTGCATTTTCAATATATATATATACACACACACATACAATATTATCAGAATGATATCTGAGAGATTATGAGAGTATATAACTATTTTGGCAGTTGTCCTTGGGTGTCCAGCTTTGGAGCCGCGATCGGAGGCTTGGGATACACGCGTGGAGTTGGCCAAGAGCGTGATCCGATGGGTGCGGCGAGATCGCAAGGAACAGCAGGTGGAATGGAACGCACGGATGGCGAAATACCATGCGGACAAGGCGACGTCTTGGACGGACGCACTGCTTTGACTACCCAGATTCAAGATGATTCAAGCATGGATCACTTCTCCTGAAATTCCTCAGTATGATGAAACCCCAATTGACTGCATCATTCCAAAAGTTTGGAATGGGTTGAAATCACCAAGTTCATCTCTTGATGAAAATCACTTGCATCATTTCCTTTGACTCGATGCAGACCCGCATGCGCGGGAACTTTGACTACACTTTGCGTCGGTGGCGGGAAGACGGCTGTTGGCGCCGAAGCTGCAAAATTTAGGGGTATTGATTGTGATTGGATGGAGTGAGATGGAGTTGATACATTCAAACTTGGAACATTAAGAGTTGAGTGGTCATTATTTTTGTATATGGTTATGTCTGAAAATGGGGTATACCACCAATTATAGCCATTTAGTAGGGATAATGATCAGCAAAACCATTGGGTGTAGGGGTACACTATTTTCAGACAAACCCATATCTTTGGCAGAACAACAAGATACTTCTCTGCTTGGTCACACTTCCAGAGCTGAGGACATCTCCAGGACTGCAGGGAGTTGCAGACCGCACTGCAAAACGTTTCCGTCCGTCTCAAAATGGAAGACCCAATGGCCCCAAAACGATGAAATCGTGTGAATTAATAGATATAAACATGTATAAACCACGGCATTTTGGTGATTTTGTACAGATTTTTCTGGAAAGGATTCAATCCCTGGAAAGCCAGCCTCGCCTTCACGCCAGACTCGCTACATCAGGTCAGGGGCTGTTTCTGAACTCGATTGGAAGTGGATGTTTTCCACTTGTAGTGAAAGATTGCTGTTTGTCTCACCATGGCTCCTTTTGCCAGGCTGGCAGGTTTTGGTTATGGTTGTGGTTGTGGTTGTCGTCGTTGTCGTTGTCTTTATCGTCGTGGAGCAGGTGTGAACAACAGCTCCACATATTGTGGTGACACCAACAGCTCCAGGCTGATGAAGATCGAACTCAAGCTGGGAGCGTGTCTCAATATTTTCATCAGATCCAGTGGTGCCATGATGTACCATGAGCAGATTGGAGTGAATGCCTAAACGCCACATCTTGGGACATACCATGTAGCCAAGGTCAATGTTTTGAGTTCCAAAAAGGTGGAAGTTGCTGGCAAGAAACATGTTATCAGGGGTCTCTGGGTTGATTGCTGAGGAAAGTCCAAGTTGACCAGGGCCTTACAATCTCCGGTGCGCTTTATACTTCCATGTTTCGGCTGGCATATTTGTCTTCAAATGTGTCTTGGACGATGCTGACATATGCTGACATTTGCCGAAGCAGCTGCGTAGGCTTGACGCGTGCCTACCTCATCAACCAGGCCAGGTTTCTGCACTTGTGTGAAGTCAGTACAATCCATAGTTGGAATATGTTGGAATATGTTGGAATATGTTGGAATAGTTGGAACTCACTTTCCCCATCCTTTTAATTAATAGCCCTCAGCTGACCAACATTAGAACATCTATATACATCCATGTCATCAAAGATTAGAACATAAACGTACACACACACAAAACATCACAAAACCATATTCATAACAACCTAGCACACCATTCAACAACATCAGTTGTATTATGCAATTTCACCACAACAAACCATCGGCATAAATTTCATCAAAGGCTGGGAATAGATCATAAAATGATTTCTGGGGAAAGAAACATGGGAAAACTCAACGGATACAAGAAGGAATTTGACATAATTTTGCACTATGATAATTATTGGGTAAGATAGGGTACAGTAAATTTATTCTTCATAGGGCCTATAGGGTACTGTATGAGGAATTGAATTAATCACTATCAGGGATGAGGTCATTTTTAGAGATCAGATTGGCAGTTTCTCCAGAATTTTCATGGTTTTCCATTGTTATGTCAGGAAAAGTTGCTGGACAATGTCAAGCGGCCCTTGGGAAACCGCTGGGAGCTTTTGAGGACCAGAAGCGGCATAATTTTTTGACATGGACGGTTCTTCGAAGAATGGCTTGCATAAATTGTGCATGTGTATAATGTTGGTAAAGCAAAAATAAGCCACCCCCTAAATCAGAATAAATGGGTGGTATAAACCATCAAAATATGGGTGGTTTATTTTTGCTTTACCAACATTAGAGTCTCAAAAATTGACCATCTCTCCGAGAAGCCCCAGCTGTTGCCTCATGTTGTCACTTTGCATGGTGACCGTGGATTGCTTTGGCCACGCAGGAGACAGTATGTGCGAAACTCAAGCCACAGGGTCAGTCTCGAGTCTGTACTCTCCTAGGTATGGTTCTTGTCAGTAATGACAGGTTTGGAAATCATGGGCCTGTTGCTATTTGCAGAATGTTCCAAGATGTGGTCTCCAAACCTTGCTTGGAACTCCCCAGGCCAACTATTGCAGCATCCTGGAGGGACAGATTGAGCATTGGTTTCGTTCTTGGCATCAGAATATGTTGCGAAGTTTTAGTGTAGAGATGTGTAGAGTAATTTGAGTATGATGCATATTTCGAACATTTTCGAATCAGCTGGGAGTGGAGGCTGCGTGGGGACTTTCTCGGACCAGTCTTGAGACAAGTGCGAGATTTGACAGGTCTGGCCCCTATGTCTCTTCCTCCTCCGGGCATTTCCTCACTTCCAAATCACAGTCTCTGCTGAACGCTGCTTCTCTGTCCCCTTTGCTCATCGCAATTTCGCCCACCCGCTTCCAGGTCATTTGAATACCTTCGTCCAAGAGGTCTTGCTGAGTCCGCTGTGATGTTGATTGAGGTTGAATTAGTTTTGAAACTTCTTTCGCACGCGCTAATTGCGCTACAGCTTTCAGGTGCTGGAGCAGTTGGAGGATCTCCGCGAAGGGGCTGTCACGGACCTTCACATGCCCAGTCTCCAGGCAGGACGTAGAAATATTACCCAGTTAAGCAGAGAGGCTTTCAAAATCTTTCAAAGTTCTCCGAGTCTTTGGACACAAAGTTTCACAGGATTTGGCTGGTCCATTTTTCCTTTCCAAAGCAGAGGACAGCATTGTTCTCCTTTGGCAAATAATTCAAGTGTCAAGGATGTCTGACTGTGTCCAATGCAGGGCGAACACAGCCCCGACCAAGAAGGACCTTCAGGGGAATGGTGCATCACACGAGAGAATTTTGTATAATTTTCTCGTGCGCCGAAGAAACAGGAGGAGCTGCGAGAAGATCAGTGAAGGTAAGAGAGAGCAGCAACTTGGTGGCAGACGGGAGTACCTGTATGTAGATGGTCACAGTTATAGACGTACCAGTAGTACTGCACAAGGCGGTTGCGGAAGTTTCAAAAATAGGACACCTATAGGAGAGGTTGGTTGTTGTGAATCACGGATGGCAGAGAGAATCCACTGATGGACTGAAAGGTGGTTGGAGTTGTGTTTTTTTCTGAGTGGTTACAATGGTTGCGGTCGTCACCTGGTGGGTCACCTCACCCACGACTCCTGTATGTAGTGTGGTGTAGTGCAGCTGTAGTTGTAGTTGTAGTGTAGTGGAGTTGTAGTTGTGGTGTAGTGTAATTAGTGTAGTGTAGTGTAGTTGCAGTTGCATATGTGGTGGTGTAATGAGTGTAGTGTAATGTAATGTAGGGTAGCGTAGTGTAGTGTAGTCTAGTGTAGTGTAGTCTAGTGTAGTGTAGTGTAAAGTAGCGTAGTTGTAGCTGTAGCTGTAGTTGTAGTTAGTGTAGTGTAGTGTTGTGTAGTGTAGTGTGGTGCGGTGTGGTGTGGTGTAGTGTAGTGTAGTGTAGTGTAATGTAGTGTAGTGTAATGTAATGTAATGTAATGTAATGAATGTAATGTAGTTTAATGTAGTGTAGTTGTAGCTGTAGTTGTAGTTGTAGCTGTAGTTGTAGTTGTAGCTGTAGTTAGTGTAGTGTGGTGTAATGTAGTGTAGTGTAATGTAATTAGCGTAGTGTGATGTAATGAGTGTAGTGTAGTATAGTGTAATGTAGTGTACTTGTAGTTGTACTTGTAGTTGTAGTGTAGTGTAGTTGTAGTTGTCATTCTAGTTGTGGTTGTAGTTACGTAGTGTAGTGTAGTGTAGTATAGTGCAATGTAATTGAGTGTAGTGTAGTGTGGTGTGGTGTGGTGTAGTGTAGTGTAGTCTAGTGGAGTGTAGTGTAGTGTAATGTAGTGTAGCTGTAGTTGTAGTTGTAGCCGTAGTTGTAGTTGTACAGTAGTTGTAGTTGTAGTGTAGTGTAGTGTAGTGTAGTGCAATGTAGTGGAGTGGAGTGGAGTGGAGTGTAGTAATGGTTGTAGTTGAAACTGCTACAAAACCTTCACCTTTTTCTGAGTTTTCATCCCTTGCGCCTGCCACGCAAAACGACATCTGAACATCCAAAAGTGGTCCGAACATGTGGTGCTTTAAACATTTTGACTTGGAAATGTGCTTTGCCCCACAGCTTTGCGCACTTTTTGAACATGTCATCTTCCAAAAGTCCTCCGAGCATGGTGTGCTTTGTACATTTTGACTTGGAAACGTGCTTCGCGCCACAACGGCGTGCACTTTTTCGACATCACAACTTCGAAAAGTGGTCCGAACATGCTGTGTTTTGTGCATTTTGACTTGGAAATGTGCTTCGCGCCACAACTTCGCGCACTTTTTGAACATGTCATCTTCCAAAAGTGCTCCGAGCATGGTGTGCTTTGTACATTTTGACTTGGAAATGTGCTTCGCGCCACAACGGCGTGCACTTTTTCAACATCTCAACTTCCAAAAGTGGTCCGAACGTGGTGTGTTTTGTACATTTTGACTTGGAAATGTGCTTCACACGCCACAACGGCCTGCAATTGTTCATCTCTCATCTGGCCACATGGCCCCGCACCCGCCGCTTTAGCGTGCCTACTATTCGACCCTCCGGAGCCACAAATCTGTGGAAAACACAGTGTTTCGCGACTTTGTTACCTTTTCGTGTACCTGCATCTTCTTTCTTCTTACCCTTTCTCTTCTCTGATCTTCTCTCTTCCGCTCTTCTCTTCTCTGACTCTTCCCATCTCTGCTTGTCCATCTTTCAATATTGTCGGAAGTTTGACTTCTAAACTTCCTTCGGACACGACCTACCATGATGTAACATTTTATGAATATGATGGAACAAACTGTCGAAGCGAACGCAGGGCTGGACCCTAGTGCCACCCTCCATGCTGAGATCGTGCCGACGCTCGGATGGAGGATGCGCTGACCGCGGTGTTGGTTCACGCAGAGCTCTTTGCTCAGCGAATTTGAACACTCCAAGAGCGGTTCACTGCAGATGTCCCTTGAATTCGACGAAATTCTTGGCCGAAAAACCGAGGAAAGAGCATGCCTTTTTGAATTCCTTGACGGCGTTCAACGGGGAACTGGCTGCGTTGGGACGTTCTGAGCTCAGTTTGAGACCGGGATTCCTGTTCTTCGTGCACCTCATTTCCCGCAAGGCTGTCAAGCAGAGCTGTCTCAACTTGCAGCGAGAAGGCATGAACGGCATGAACAAACACAGAAAAAATGTTTCATTTCCAGAATGAATTCCTGACTCAGACTGCTCAGACCTTGCCCTGTGCCAAAGTCAAGATCCTTCGAGAGCAACCCAATGCATCCGCAGCTTTCGTCGATCTTCGTGACATTTTTGTCATGGGTAGATTCCCCGACCCCCTGGCTCTGCATTCTTCGATCCTTATGTAATCTGTTGCGAGGCCATTTACCTTTCAAGACCTATGTGAGGGGCGAACAATCTCAAAAGGCACCTGTTGGATGCAGCCTAACAATCTCAGCTGTCGTGAATCTGTCGTGATTGATGTGGCAGGCACTGATGTGCCCCCCATCTCCTTTGAGCAGCTGGAGGAGGCAGTTTTTTCGTCAGTCAGAGAACGACCTGTGCCGAAGGAAAGAGTGCACGATATATTCAAGATTGAACAGCCTTGGGAGTAGACCCCACTACCTCTCTACTCATGTTATCTTAGCTTTTGTCTTATCCCTGGCAAGTTCTTTGTCCTCCTCTTGTGTTCTTGAACTTCGCCCAAGGATTGATAGCCCTTTCCTCCAGGTTCCCGTAGCACACTGGTTAGTTCCTTTGCTGAAAATCCCTGGAGAACTGTCAAAAGAGACTAGCTTGAGCAGTCACCAAAACCAGCAACGGCTACATCCGAATTTTGTCAACATTACCTGGTTGTGCAGCTTAAATGTACAGATGATGTGCATGACACCCTTCAGGCCTAGCAAGGCTTTGTCAATGCAGACAGTTTTGAGAAGCAATAAATCCAACAGCCTGTGTTTCAGTTGTGGAGGTAGGTCAAAAATTCAAAATGTTTTATGATACATGTGTATAATATATATCGTATCAATATATATATATATATATTGTATGTCTGCTTATACATGTACGTATATAGATATGTATTCATGATATATACATGTTATATATATATTTACATTATATACACGGTATCCGTCGCAAATTTATTTTGTATATTTTAAAGGTATGTACACAACGTATGTATTTAACACATGTTTTTCCTTTCATCTCCATTTCTGTTTGGGTCAAACAGTTTCACCTGAAATCAGCCAAGCCTCCTTCAGGGAATCGAATCGCCGGCTAAAGTTGCGCGTCAACTTGCCCGTACCTGAATCTGTGAAGATGCTCAACTAATTATATAGTCAGTTTATCATCCATCGACGAATCGACTGTGCACGAATGTTCTGTGTATCAATTAAAAAACTATGTTCATGTATACTATATATAGGTATATATATATGTACTGTGTATATGTATATATCAATATGTGTGTATATACTGTATATATATATATATGTATATATATATATATATGTATATATATATGTATATACATATGTACATACAGTTTTATCTACTTACTTTTGAATTCCGCAGACCTTTACAGAACTACATGTTTGCAAGGTGTTGGCATCCACAGGGATGACAGAGGCAGAACGTGTTCATCTTTGTGCATTAGCTGAGCCAAGACCCGCTTGGTGCAGATCAACTGGACGACTTACCTATTGAAGCATGGGGCCTCAGACCCCCCCCAGGCGTCACAGACGCTGTAGTGCCAGGCAAGGCATATATGCTTTTGACTCTTGATTAAATGCAATCCCTGGGAAGTCGCAACGACAGCAAGGACTCACCTACAGATATTCTGTCAGAACCACTTTACGTCTGACAACTTGCACGTCACTTCTCAGTTGGTTTGAGCGCAGCTGAGGTGGGAGGTTCTGATCAGTAAGCACAAAGCAGCCAGGGTTGCCTACGTTGACTACTTGGACAAAGTGCAAGAATCTGCAAGGCCAAGTTGCAAGGATTTTTCTAGACCCTGTCTTGCTGGATCCAGCTTTCCACTGGGATCGTGCCAATGGAATCGGGGACTTCTGTGAGGCATAAACTCATGAGAGACTTAAAGGAGAAGCCACACCTAAAGCAGGAGCCATGTTGAAATCCCACAGTTCTCAGATGCCAAGCAACGCTGAAGCCCCGAACACGACGAGGAGCTTTTGCAGAAGACCCGATCGAAGATGAAAGAGGCGAAACGGGGACGATGGCCATGATGGAACCGTGCCATGGTCAAAGTTGGACAAAACAAATTGGTGGATGTTCATTGAACCATAAATAGGAAATGCGAACTTCCACCCAGGGTGGCAACCTGAACAGCCAGATATTTGAGTATCTGGGAATGCATGGACAAACATCAGGTAATCAAGGCTAAAGATGCTGAATCTGGGCATTCAGTAGATGACAAAGTGGTCCCTTCCGGTTGAATCAGCAAGGTAATGTACACTTACCACGCAAACATAGGAAGATGGACATCAGTGGGCATATGACAGACGTAGAGACACCCAAGTGCTTGCAAGAAAGACAGGTAGATGAGTATAGAATCCAAAAATCAAAAATTATTGTGATTCTGGAATATATCGATGAGATTCGAAAGTCAAAACGTCATTCTGGACTATCTTGAGACTGCAACCATCAGGTCGAGGAGAACTTCTATGCCACCCACGTCCAACCAGAAGTGCTCAGCAATTTGGTTGCACTATGCTTCTGGTCCTGTTGAGATCGGGCAATCTATCACATCCCCAACATTTTTCTAAAAAAAACTACGCTTGGTAGTACTGCCTTTAGCGTACCTGCTCTGGGATTTCCACCCAAAACCACCTTCGAACATCGATGAATGCTGTGGTGACTCCCTGAGAGGATGGAAGAGCCTTTCTGCAGAGGTTGCCGGTGCTTTCCTCAAACTTCGCTTTCGTGGCCTTACCCAGCCTCGCTACGTAGCCTTTACTGTCGTACCGAGTCGTACCTTTCCAAAGCTGTTGTTGGAAGGAAATCCACAGCGAGTTGTTTTGCTGCAGATATGACCATGAAACTGCAAGAGATGAAATCGAAGACCAAGCAACTGGAGCAGGCACCCAGCAAATGAAGATGTATTCACCGCGCACACATTGATGTGGGATGATCACAGAGTGTTTCGTGCACAGTGGATGGCATGGTTTCATGCAGATGCCTTTTGTCACATTTGTTTTCCAAGTATGCGAAGCTATACGGTACGTAGTAGTTGCAACACGTTCTGGAATTACGTGCTTAAACTGCCGCGGGCAGCTTTTGGTGTTCAGATAAAAGCAACATGCTGCCAAGAGACAGACAATGGGACCATTGGTTACCACATGATACCAGGTAGGCAATGATAGATATCCAAATAGATCAGATCACATAATACCTATATCAATGCATGACGTGTGTATATAAATATACACATAATTATATATACATTATATATATATGTATTTATTTATTTACATGTAGGTAAATTGTAACGACCTCACTGCGACCTCACTGGAATGGTGGTTAGTAGGGGGAACTATCCCCAAACAGCCAAACATCTCAGGTCGGCGAATTAGTATAATTTACCAAGATATATGGGGGTTTCCATAAATGGATATTTTTATGGGTGTGTACACCATTTTCATAGGATGTTTCATGTTAAACCATCTAGCTACTGGGGTATCCCAAGAGACAATCCATGCGAGACCGCCACGTGGCAGGATGTCTCGCTGAACTTCGTGCGGTCTCTGGAGTTGGAGAGCCATGAGGCGATTTTTCCAATGTTTTCCGTCACCTTTTAGCCTGCCCAAAATAACAGTTATTAAGGGTTGATCAATGGGGATTCCCGATGATCAATGGGTATATCAATGGGTATATCCCCAAAAAAAAAGTGATAACTGGGAATCCCATTGGTGCTGGTTAATGGGGATTCTCATTGATCCACCATCAACAGTTATTACAGTAATGGTTATTAAAAATTGATCAATGGGGACTCCCAGTTGTTCCCGTTTCTGGATGATGAATCATGATGTCATGCTGATTTGCAAAAAAAAGGGTACTGTATTCACATACAGCCATCAAATACAAGGTTTTGAAATTGCTCAAATGATCTCAAATGTGGATAGATGTGTATTTGTCCAGTTTCCACTGTTTGGACAGCATCCCTGCTTTGAATTGGCCAGGACCTCTTGAAGAGGCAATGTTTGCTGCGAGTGCTTTGTTCGTATGAGACGAAGCAAGCGAGGAGACATTTGCAGGTACCAGACTGAATATGAGGAGGAACGGGAACGTTCAAGGCTCAGGAAAAGCAATTGCTGAAAAGATTCCGTGGTTAACAATTAACAATTCGACATAATTGGACCAAGGAACAGAGCAATTGGATAAGCAACTTGACGATGCGAAGGAGAGTACATAGTATATGTGAAGTAAGAAGAGTTTGCAGTTAAAACATTCACACGTGTAAAAAAGCTCTTTCGGAGAGCAAGTTTCCGTTCCTTTGCTTTTTATATAAGGGTTGTAAGTTTGAGGCAGATTGAGGCACGACGATATCAAATTTTATATCATGCAGTACTGGATACAAGAGCACAATGAGTGAAGCACACAACAAAATGAGGTGTTCTGAAGGATTCTGAAGGGGTGAGGTTTTCGAAGTGAGGACTTCAAAACTGGGCCTCCAGGCCGCTCCTCATGTCTAAAGCGCAACTCCGATTGCACTTTCTGAACGAAGGAGCGACAACGAGTGGCAAAGGAGTCACTGGCTGAGATGAATGCAAGACACAAGACAGACGGACCTTCAGTTCTGCGGATTTCAATGGTTTCAACATGTTTCAAGCTCGTGAAATTCGGTGATAACCTTTTGCTCTTGTTGCCAGTCTTACAGTCTGATAGCTTGGATTATGGCATTTGGGGCCACGAACATCAGCGAGACAGAGTCCAGCCACATCAAACCATCGCTGCAAGGAACAGCAAACCATCCATGTCCGAGATCCTGCAGGCGCTGAGCCCACAAAACTGACACATCTTTTGGCTTTCATATTGGGTATGTCTGAAAATGGGGTATACCATGGTATACCCCCAATGAAATAGCCATAAAAAGTAGGGATAATGATCATTAACCATTGGATGTAGGGGTACACTATTTTCAGACAAACCCATATGCTTTCATCATCAACGCTTTCTGATCCTTTGCATCTTTTGAAAGAATACAAGCCCTGGTAGGTGAATCATATTCTGCGCCAACTTGATGAAGCGAAAGCTCAGGCCCGTTTGGAGGATGATTGCGATGACAAGCCAAGTCTTAAAATCTCAAGCATTGAAACAGGAGCAGACCAGGCACATGTTCTTCTTGGATGAGGACAGCTGCAGGATAGGTCAATCCTGTAGTACAAGCTTTGCACACTTCTGGCGTGAGGTGATACAGTCAGATCAAATTCACCCAGATGAAATCAAGAAAGCCCTGAATGAGAGAGGCCTGCAGGCAGGAATCCGCCATTCTTGATTCGAATGTGCCAATCACCCTGCTGGATTCATTTGAGGCTACCCCGACAGCCAAGCAGTTGCTTCGCGTTTTGCAATCTCTTTCGTCAACATGGACCGTGGAAGACAAGGTGGAGGAATCAGAAAGGCGAGCAACGCACACAAACCACTTGAAGTATGGATTCGCATATGAGCAGAGCGTGCTGGTGCACTTGGCAGTGAAGCACTCAGTGTCAACAACTGTTAAGGAATTTTGCTTGATTTGTGATATTTATTTTTATGGCAAATGACGAATTGTGCGCAGGAACGACTCAAAAAAGAATGACGTTGAAAAAATTGAACGCCTGAAGAATCCGAAGAAGGCTCCGATTTGCATTCTGAAAGAGAAATCCTGCAATGGTTGCACGTTGACTGCACAATGGAACCACCAATACTTCAGTGAAGCTTCGCTGACCTGAAGCTTCACAATGGCAACCATGATGGACGGCGTTAAGGGGCCACTGATCTGGTTTCAAGCTGTTTCAAGTTGCAAGCACTGGTTTTTCCAAGCTGTGCTTCTTGCGTCAGGGTGAAGCCATGAAAGCCATTCAGCCTGGTGAAGTAGTTCAGTCGGATTCCACGTCCAAAGTCCAGTCGCAGGAGTGGATTTCAGCGGAATCTTGGAAATTGATGAAGCTGGAAAATGCTGAAGATACCTCTGCTTATGCAAGCTGGCAATGGGCAATCCCAGATATATATATATGTGATCTGAAAAGTTCAAGGCAGCAACTGTTGCCCCTCTCTCTCTCTCTCTTTCTCTCTGTTGCAGAAGCTGTGCACACTTTCGTCTGTTGGGCACTGCAGGCTCAAGTCAGGCTCAAGGCCTGTTGATCCATCATGACAAACATCATGAACTGTTGTACAACTGAGTGCTGTAGGCACATTGTTGTTTCACATGATCTACATATTGAAGGTGGAGATCTCCCATGGTCAGGTTAGATTACCATAGTGTACTGCAGATACAATGCCGAACTGTTTGACCTGCTTTGTGGAGGAGGAACGCAATAAAATCTCTGAAGGGCCCAACACCAAAGAAATCACAAGGCCAGTCCATCGAGAGTGAAACATGACAGGGTATCAGCACCTTTGCAGAGGGTCCAATCAGCATGCCAATATAGTAAGGTAGATGTCAGTCTATGTATGTTCATATGATATAGGAATGGCTCAAACATATGTATGCCTATAATATATATATATATACACATCATCCCGAAAAAAGGATGGTGAGACGCAAAACGTGATAAATTTTGTGGGACCTTAGTACCATATTTTGGGTCACCATAGTCATTTGATATTCAGGAGGCTCTCCTGGCGGTTGCCCTCCTCGTCATCTTTGGCGAGTTTGGCTGTTGGCGATGAGGAGGGGCAAGCATCAGCTGTTGGTGACTTCAACATGATTATCATCCATTTTGATAGGATTTTCCATTATATATAAACCATCCAGCTATTGGGGTACCCCCATGACTTAGGAAACCTCCATATCATGTCAATGTTTGCCATGCCACATGCCAGTGGATCCAGGATACTATTGCGACGGCATGCAAGGAGAACGAGACTGCGAGGATCGTTGGGGTAAGCGAATGCAGCTGACAAGTTCTTGGCATTTAAAGGAGTCTTAGTGCAAATTGGATCACTGCGAAAGGCCCAGTGCCCTGGTAGAAGTCATACGAGCTCCAGAAGTGCCAAGTGAAGAGATTGTCAAAAAGACCGAGCAAGTGAGTGGCAACGTGACTTGCCAACATACTTACATAGTTCAACATGTTTTGGGGTGATTTTCTAGCAGGAAGACAATACAGATGAATATAGTCATGCAGTAGATTCCACGATATAGCAACACCATAAATAGTCTAAATATGTCTAAATAATGAATAGCGACTCTTTCCAACTGTCAGAAGATTCTCAGACAACCTGAGGCGACCGCAATCGAGCTGGGGCAGCAACGATTACAGGATTCACCAGTCGAGGCGACCGGCGGAAGTTGACTGTTGAAGCACAGGGGCGCACCGTTGTCGGTTGCAGGATAGATATACCATGATATACCTGGAACAGTGAACCCTGACCCTGATTTTGTATGGTACACCCTCCATGTCCATCCATTTTCCTTGAATTTTCATTTGCTAGTTAAAGCCTTGAGCCTGTTAGAAACGTCAGACAAAGCAAGTTGTGCTTGCACCTTGACTGCTTTTAGTTGACTCTGGGCTCCTTAGCAAGTCGGGGACACACGCAAAAGTGTAGGATGTTGCCTTGGCCGACTCTAGGACAAAGAGAGTCTTGGAGCACAGAATCCAGATAGAGTAGGACCCTCAGGCATTGTCTACTTTCTTAAGAGACCTTGAGTCGCAACTTACCAATCTAAACTCCAGCGCCCTGCAAGTGGATTTGCTATTTAAGGTACTGAACAGCGAAGAGCAAAGAGTTCCCATCACCGACGCCATAGTGATACCTGGAGATGCTTTACACAAAAAAACCCTGTGACCCTCACATTCTCTGCATTCTTTCTACCAACTTGCGCATGTGGTGTTGTTGGTTTCAAGTGGTGTACAAGATTAGTGACAATCAGTGAACTCCACCAAAGGACTGTATTTGCAGGACCACGGGAAGTAGAAGATGGCGGGGTTCCTGAATCTGTTGTGATAGACTTGACGGAGGAGATTGCATGCACCGCACTCCAATGCACCATCTTCGAATCTATGACTGCATAATACAATGCAATACAATACACTACACTACACTACAATACAATACACAACAAACAAACAAAGAAACAAACAAACAAACAAACAAGCAAGCATGCATGCATGCATACATACATACGTACGTACGTACGTACGTACGTACCTACATACCTACATACCTACATACCTACATACCTACATACCTACATACCTACATACCTACATACCTACATACCTACATACCTACATACCTACATACCTAC
>Ga0126342_10014094_pt1:0-12500 | contig 14132 bp, 11 predicted proteins | sample Cyp1metagenome_FD_92528 | JGI IMG/M metagenome (GOLD analysis project Ga0126342, IMG submission 92528) | Coral microbial communities from Lord Howe Island, Old Settlement Bay, Australia - Cyphastrea 1 metagenome | ecosystem: Host-associated > Invertebrates > Cnidaria > Coral ...
GACAACGACAACGACAACGACAACGACAACGACAACGACAACGACAACGACAACGACAACGACAACGACAACGACAACGACAACGACAACGACAACGACAACGTCAACAACGTTATCCACACATGGTTGCAGCCGCTTTGCGTCGCCCAAGTGCCGCAAGGCTCCTAAAATTTAGGGCTTTAGGGTTTTAGGGTTTAGTGTTTAGGGTTCGTCGCTTGGGAAATCTCAAGACACTGCCTCTATGCAGGTGTTTGAGCATGTTGAAGGATAATGCATATACGCCATTTGAAGTTTCCAGGCAACACGCAGCGCCTGGCCATAATATTACACATACATAATTATATATGTACACATATGTATATTTAGTATTATTTAGTTATATATATATACACATACATATACTTTAACTTCAATCCCAGAGAACTCGGGTCATGCGGCACCGGGTCGGTGCGTTGCAATGTTTGCGCATCCTAATGTGCGTTGGTGCAGGCCATGAACACTTTGATGGATGCATGGCTCATGTCATCTGGGGGTTTCCTAAAATGGGGGTACCCCAAAACAGATAGTTCATACTGGAAAGTCCTACTAAAATGGAGGATTTGGGGGTACCCCAATTTTGGGAAACCTCCATATATCTTTGTCTATTTTTGTTTCAGACTGTGTCCATGATTGCTGGATATTTCCGAACGCGATTTTGCGGAGGCAGATATTTCGGGCTTCAGGGGCTTCCCTTTGCCATACCGATTGCACAAAAGAGACTTCCCAAGGCGAGGAATGGATGGCCCAATGAGATATCCCAAGAGATTTGCACATTCTCTTGCCTGAGACATCCCTTTGCTGACCTGTGTTCAAGTGGCCACCACAGGACACAGCGTGGGAGGATGATGTAGTGCTATTCTTAGTCCCTCGTTTGCATGGATGTATCAGTCTGTTGGAACAAAATGCACTCAGAGAAACGAATGGAAATCAGTGAAATGACATGAAAACAAACATTACTGAACATTTCAAATCAAGTGGTTTGGGACACAGAAGCAAATGGCAAAATGGAGCCCACTGTGACAAGCATCATACCGTACTCAAACAGATCTGTCAGCAGATGCAGTCCCAAGGATTGTGACGATTGCCTCTACCAAAACAACTGGACCACGGCCGAGAAGCTGACGGTGCCGTGGGTTTTCAGGTTTCGGTGGGATGTGATGTGTATCTACCCACCATGCATAAAATGTGTGACATAGCTTGGCTTAGACTTCCTCTAGTGTTTTTTTTCAAATATTTTTTTTGATGCCTTTTTTGGATCTTTTTCGCACAATGAATGATGCAGTGCCCACTGCTATTCCTGCTCGTTGTCGCGTGCCTTAAGAGCCACGTGACCCAGGACAGCATTGCAGCCTACACTGCTCGCCTTGGTGTCAGCAAAGAGGAAGCTTTTGCTTTGATGCTGGGCTAAAAGATGCTCAAGAATGTCACAAAAACACTAATCCCCCGTTCATAGAACAAGCACCTTCGAAATGGTCCCAAATCGTATTTTTTCTTTTCCTATCACCTTCATGTTAGGGGAATTGGATTATTATGATTATGATCATCGTTCTTATGATACGTACAAATTTGGCATTGTTCTTCCTCTTGTTGTTTGAATTCCAATGGTTTTTGTCATCGTTGGATACCCAAAGGTCACTCTTTGGCCGAGGTACGAAGAGCATGGGACCGCATTGAAAGGCCTTCTCGCTGAAGGAATCCTGGATGAAAATGGTGCAGAAGTGTCCCTTGTCCTGGCGAAACAGCAGTGACTGAGTGATGTAAATTTGAGTCAAAGAAGTTGAAACCACTGCAACTTTCCAAATCTGACGGTACCGACTGCAGTTCAAGATCTTGAAGATCTCGGGTCCCTTTCACCGTCGAAAAGGTACAAACTCAGCGTGCTCTGAGGTATTTGCAAGACGTGCATGCCATTGACCTGTCTGCTTCTTGGCAAGTTGCATTCTCTCTGGGGCACCTGGGGTGGGTTTTCGAACGCACAAGCTTCTTCCTTTCAATATTGTTGGTACTTGTAACAAGATGATGTCTATGAGCCTATGAGCTGCTTCCTTGAAAATGGACAACCAGTTTTAAAATCTGCTTTGCTGGGGACATCCACGGTTTGGCAACCACAAGCCCAGTCCCTGGCACCTTGGCACGAAGAATTGATTCAATTAATCCTAGTGGAGTGCAAGGTCTTGATGCGAACTGGACATTTTCGGCTTTCTCAATTCCACTCATTTCATGACTTTACTGCAAGGGAAAACAAGGACAGAGACCCCCGAACAGATGTGGAGCGGCATTTCACCGTGGTTTCTCATCAAGTTTCCTTGACAATCCAGCAACGCGTGGCTGGGTCAAGACGGTCAAGACTGTCAAGACCGAAGATACATGAAGATACCATAGTTGGGGAGATGAACAACCATTTACCCACCATTTACCCACCATTTATATACCCACCATTTACCTGCCCTTCTTTACCCAGTTTTCCAGCGCGGCCACAAGCCCCGTCGATGTCAGGACATCACTCCGGATCCGCAGCTGGCGCGGCTGGTGGGGCGTCTACGAAAACGGCCCTGGATTTTCACCGCCTCTACGGAGGAGTCGCTTGGAGTTTCAACGTGTGGAAATGGTGCGCCACAATGGCACTAAGAAATGGTGGTTTAATAATTAGTTTATATAATAAGTTTAATATGATGGATGTTTTTTTTCCTCCTCCCTTGTTGTGTTTCCCAAGTTTGTTTGTGGTTATCCGTGCTGTTATGAGATGATTCAGATGATATATTTGACTGATTGCCATGCCTAGTGCCAGGAATCTCTGAGGGATGGCAATAGAAGTTTTTCCGAAGAATTCACCACGGTCGCATTTGGTGATTCGCTTTCGCTGCAGAATGACAATTATGTCTTTTTGACTACTGATGAAGGGGGCATACATACAGGGGCATTATATTTTTTTTGGGTAACGGTCGTATTTCGTTCTGGAAAGCTGTTCTGCGACCAGGCCAATTTACCTACCTATTTGGGTATGCTCCCAATATTTGAGACCGAAAGAATCATCCAAATAACCTGAACTACTTTGTAGGGGGGTTCCTAATTTTGGACATTCTCATTTGGGTTTGATGGGTTTGTACCCTAAATTTGACGGTTTATCAGTATGTTCCAATAAGGATTGCATTTTTGGGAATTCCACCATTTTCAGAAAAACGAAAAACCCATTTCATCGGACCCCAACTTGACCACGCTTGTGATGGTCGACACCAGGCATGTGCGGCGCTGTCTGGACCTTGGCTCTGCCAGCAAAGAACCACACGAACATCTACCAAAATATTAAACAATTAAACAACACATATACCCCAGCATATACAAAAAAGAGTAGCAAGTATACCGCCACATAGCAATTGTTGCTATCTGACTTCATCGGGCCGTGTCCCATTGATCTACTGGACACTTCCTGAGGCATCAGACGACTGAAGCTGTCATCCAAAGACCTGGCTGGGATCATTGACACACGTCTCTGCAGGCCACAGGAAGTCTAAGAGTGATGCAGAAATGAGGGTGTTCGGGGTGTCTGAACATGGGCTAAACCGCTATATATAGGCTATACCCCCATATGCCCTGCGGGAATTCAGTAGGTTTGGGGGCACGTCGCTGAGAATTCAGGGAGGATGCTCGGGGTCGCAAATCCACATGGCAGGTTGGAAACAAAGCATCACCCCAGCAGCTTCAATGTGGCCATGCAACGGGCTGGTGTTGCCAGGCTGGGGACTTGTAGCACCCCAAAATCATGAAGTTTCGCGAGATGGTACCATGATGCACACATCTTTTCGATTTTTCTTAAACCATCACTTGTTGGTTCAGTCCAGCCACACCCCAACACCAGGCCTGAGCACTGCCTTCTTTGTGATGATAGCATGGAGGCCAAGGTTTTTGTATGTTTTTGCCATCAGCCAGAGAATGTGCTGGGAGACCCCCGAAAGGGGATAATGTGGCAACGCTCCGACTTTGGGAGCGTCGCACTGCCGTTGGCGACGCGGCCCAGGTCTCAAAAACATTCGCGCGGCGAAGCGGATGGGCTGGCGCGCAGTCTTGGTGGGCTACTTGAGTCGTGGCTGGGTTGCAAAGGGGCCTGAGGCAACACAGGGATACTGTGGGATACCAAATCCCATGCTATAACTGGGCACATCCCATCATGTATGAATGGTTCCAACATGTTCTAATCATCATTGTCAACCACCGACTGAACTGGGATGCACATTCGAGTACAGGTTTTCAAACTTGCTCGGTCCATGTTTGGAAATTGAAGGCAGGTGTATATATATATATGTACTGTATATGTATATTATACGGTCGATTGAACTAGATTCTATCATTTTGGCAGATTTATGGCATTGTTTGGCCAAGAGACCTACTACTAACCCTTACAAGCAATTTTACAAACCCCAACATCTTGAAGCCTAACCCCAACAAGTCAATTTTCCTTAACCTCAAAATTGCTGCTAACACATATATATATATCTACTAACTTCAATATTATTATTAATTATAACCCTTATAGAAAGCCTATTTCTATCAATGAATATATATATATTATACAGACACAGATACACAAACCCAGACAGACGCAGACAGACACAGACACAGACAGACACAGACAGACAGACACAGACACAGAGAGAAACAGACAAAAACCTGCGCAAGCAACAATAACAGGTTTTTAGTTTCGACTGTGTAGTACAGAGCACAGACAGAAAGAAACAGAGAGAAACAAACGAAAACCTGCGCAAGCAACAGAACAGGTTTTTAGTTTCGACTGTGTAGCACAGAGCACAGACAGAGCGAAACAGAGAGAAACAGAGAGAAACAGACAAAAACCTGCGCAAGCAACATAACAGGTTTTTAGTTTCGACTGTGTAGTACAGAGCACAGACAGAAAGAAACAGAGAGAAACAAACGAAAACCTGCGCAAACAACAGAACAGGTTTTTAGTTTCGACTGTGTAGCACAGAGCACAGACAGAAAGAAACAGAGAGAAACAGACAAAAACCTGCGCAAGCAACATAAAAGGTTTTTAGTTTCGACTGTGTAGTACAGAGCACAGACAGAAAGAAACAGAGAGAAACAGACAAAAACCTGCGCAAGCAACATAACAGGTTTTTAGTTTCGACTGTGTAGCACAGAGCACAGACAGAGAGAAACAGAGAGAAACAGAGAGAAACAGACAAAAACCTGCGCAAGCAACATAACAGGTTTTTAGTTTCGAGTGTGCAGTACAGAGCACAGACAGAAAGAAACAGAGAGAAACAGCCAAAGGGTTAAGCTCTGAAGTACTCTGTATATTAGGGTAATGTCCTGGAGTAGCCACGCCGGTGATGCAGGGCCAGCTTTTGAGGTGGCGATGGATCACCAGTCCAGTGCGAGGCACGACCTAGACGATGGAAGGTTCCAGGGGACCCTGGAAGAACTGAACCACAGATCTGGTGACTTTTACTTATTCGGATATGTAATATATATATATACACACACACCTGTAGAATATATACATACAAAAGCACGGTATCAACGTCTGTAAGAGGCCGTGTCGGTGATGGCATCAGCCAATGCCATGATGGTGGTAATTTGCACATTTTCATTTCTCTTCATCAAATTCGTGGTTGATTTTCTATGGAAAGGTTCTGGAAATAGTCGGTGGATGCGTCACAGCCTTCTTTTTCTTCGCAAGTCATGATCAAAGAACAAACAGCTTTGAAATTTGCCCCGTTTAGGTTGCTTCTCCAGCACGTTTCTTCTTAATATTCCGTGCATTTTTTGCCGGATCGACTCCTGCAGGAAGCAGATTTTCACATTGGCAACTCAGAGATGAAGGGCCTCAGGTGGTCGGGTCTATGATGGACTTACGATGCTGAAAGCGAACTTCATCTTTCTTCATGATTTGTCTAGCCAAGATTTTCAATGCCAAGATACTCAGAATGGGTCGTTCTAAGCATTGTGGCGCTTTATCAATGTGCTAAGGACTCAGGGGTTGCAAGGGATTCCGATCATTTTGGGTAGCTGGGTAGCAGAACCCCGGACCTGTTTTGCGAGGAGGTGCACTGCTAATGCTAAGGTTCGATCCACGAATTGCCTGAAGTGATGCCAGAGCTTTGGAATTGAAGCAGACCGGGCAGACCCTCCAATTTGGTGGTTGAGGTCCGCATTCTTAAGAAACACTGATGTAGGAACCCACTTGTTCAAGTTGCCAAGTTGCTAAGATCATATTTGGCTTATAGTTTTTGGTTGAACCAAGCTGAGAAGAGCTTGCTAACAAGGCAGCTATTCCAAGAGGGTGGAAGGTTGCAGCTGCCGAGTGAAAACTGCTCGGCTGTACTGAGCTGCGCAACAGCCGCCAGACCCCAGTGTTGGCTGTGTGTGTCACAGCTCCAAGCTCCAGAAGAGGGACCAACTCTGTGGATCCACTCTGGAAAGTCTCTCTTCGATAAGATTCGATAAGTGAACAATTAGAACAATTCAATGTTTCCAGAAACGGGCCAAAGATGCGTGCGAGCGGCACTTGCTAGCCCGATCAAAGACCGGAGGAAGCAAACGAGCGAGCAGCAAAGTACAACGTTCTTGCCTTCTGCAATCTCCAACACCTCTTTGTAATGTTTCTGTCACTTGGAAATGCGAGACTCAGCATGTCATGTCTTTGTGGGTCAAGTTCATTGGTCTTGTGTAACTAGCATTCAGTGTCGAGATGCAGCAGCGTCCCAATATGTCGCAGCTTTCGCAGAGGTTACCATGAAAGTCATTCTACTACAGTGGTACAGTAGAGTTGAAAAAAACATCAGAGAATCTCCCTATCCAACCAGCAACAGCAGTCCTCAAAGAATATGCAGGAACTGACCTGCCAGTAGTTTCCTGCAGAGACTGAAGAATCATGCCTTGTCACTTTGCAGCAACCATTGCACCCCAGCCAAGTCACTCGTACACAAGATCAAAAGGAGATAAGAAGAGATGAGAAGAGCGTCCACATGGAGATCCCCGGGTTTTGGGGATATGCAGTATGTCAGTATGTCAGTATGTATATGTATATACATATATATTATGTATATATGTAGACATATTGCAATATTATGTAAAATGCACATGATGTACATAGACATGAAATGACATGAATATTATGTAATTATGTGCAGTATACGCATACATGTCAGCCCTGACTGCTGACTGACATCAGTCCAATGAGCGAGCCCGGCGCCTCGCCCGCGCTGTGGGGTGCACAGGGTCTGGCAGCCCTTTGGATGACGTCCTCGCAAGTCTTAGGTGAGGGCAGGATGCTAAAGTTTCAAGAGGCTGAAGCCAATTGCTTTGATACCAGGCATCCAAATTGAAATGGAGGATTCAAGTAGCTCGGAACCATTGTTCGACAGGGACTGTCGAATTTGGAAGAGTTTCTATGAAAAGAGTCGAACATCAATGAAATCTCGAGACATCCATTCAGAGAACAGGTTACTTAGAATATTTAGAATAGAATTACATACAATTTAACGTACAGTTATTCACTGTTCACACAACTTTTATGCATTTTTTTGTTGGTCACACAACTTTCTGGTCCCAAAATGGCCTCGGTGTCACGATCAGGCGACGTGCGCCCAGCCAGTGCGATCAGTGGCTTTACCCGGCGACCGGAGGCGCAATAATTTGATGTCAGGGTTTACAATAGAATGAATATGGAATGATTTTTAGAATCAGCGTGGATTATACATCAACACGCATCTTCTTTTTTGAATATGTAGTGAATCACATCTTGCATGTGATATTATTGTTTGTATTGTATATATATATATATACAATAAGTCATATCTACGTAATCTACATAACCCACAGTTTAAAGCCCATGCGACACATGTTCCATGGCCCTGCGCTTCGGAGGTGCCGCTTGAGTTGCTGCTGCTTTCTGCAGGGGTTCAGCTACGCACTGGGCATGAAGGCATCATGGCACAACGAATGCAGGTTGTGTCATGGGCCAATCCCCAAAGACCATGAATCTTCTGGATCTTTGGGTCAGTTTGTTGAAGGTTGGGGCACTTCTGGAGGTGTGACTTGCTTTCATCTCAAAGTTTGTACCAGTAATTGGACCAGTAATGATGGTAAGCTGTTCTTGGTGTGTTCACAAACAAAGAGTTTCAATGTCGCCTCCTCAGTGGCTAAGGGCGTGGGTTCCGAGGACTCCTACCCCAAGAAGAGAGAAACATCAACAGTCATTGAAGTGACCAACAGCGACTCCTTGCCAATTTCCACCCATAACCCATGGCCAATTTCCAGTCATACTGAGAACTGTCTTTTTGAGTTGATCTCTCCGACGCAGTGTCCATTTGGTGCTCCATTTTGGTGCTTGCTGAGGCTGTTTCCAATCCCTTCGTGGCATCTTGGCTGCGGCTGTGGGGATGGCCATAGCGCTGCTGCGGCATCTGCGCTCCGATGGTGCCGGTGTGACTTGGAGCGGGCAACAAAACAAGGGAGCGCTACAAGCTGTCTTAGCCAGTACTAAGCGACAAAACAAGGGCTTTGAGCATGGCTCTCTACTCAATTCTTTGTGAAATTGAATGGCGTATACTTTTGATATCTTTTGATGCTTCATAACAATTATTAGGTGGTGACCCTCAGGCCGTGATCACAAACAACCTGCAAACAAGGAGTGACTAAGTTGCGAAGTCCCACTTGGTTTGGGCTTGTCCATCTTTTTGTGATGCGGAGCACAAAAGGCATAGGACTTTGGACCCCTGGATTTTGGATTTGAGACACACCTGAAGTCCCCAGGTTCCAGGTGCTTCACCAGATTTTCTAAAATGATGCACTATGGCCAGGAGCAAAGCTGTTGGTTGCCAGTTGCTCCTGCTTCCTTGGTGGGATCCAGTGTCTTGGGAGCAAGACAGGTGGCAGTGCTTCTGTTGCGAGTTGATGTGGTGACATCCCAGTTGCAGGTAGCTCGCGCCCTTACTAGATGACATGTGACAGATTTTTCGCAGATTGATCCAATTTTGTGGTAGTGTCAGCTGCATTGTTTGCCAAGCTGAGTGATAGTGTAAATGCACTCATGGCGATGCACCAAGGATGGCTGTCCACTTCCATATTCATCGGTTGCCTCTGCTTTGTTTGCAGCGCTGCTGGCTGTCACTTGCAGCTCCCTGGAACGTGGGCTGTTGACCCTGGACCGGCAAGGACGGCTTTGGCAGTGACTCAATGATCGATCTCCGGGTTGGCCGCTGATAAGATGATCAGCTTAAAGAAGGCTGGGATTCCACTAGATGCACAAAACAGCTATTCCGATTCCAGAAAAGATGACCCAAGCAAAGTGTCCGTATAGACAGGGGCTATCGTGAAAGTCCTGATAGACTCATAGACTGATAGAAGCTTCTTTGCGACCGAGGGGTAAGGCATCTTCATTGATATGAGTGCAAGCCATGTTCGGCATGAGCGGCTCAACCGATGACAAACAAATCAAAGGACCATATGTATTGGTTTGGCATTTTGACCTTGGGCCTCGAAATCTAGATGATTTCATTTTCCATGATGTCCTGAATTGCTCCATCCTTTCTATCAGTTCATCTCTGAAGAAATGTCAAGAAGATTCAAGAAGACCCTTTTTGGGGTGCTTTGATTGTGCAACTTAGGTTCGCTCTCCTGGTTTGGTTTGCTGCACTCATCCCCAGTGGCTACATCTTCCTATTTTCCGCTGTGACACCGGCTGCTCGCGAGCTGGTTTGGACATGGCCCCTGGCGCAGCTGGTGGATATCCTGCTAGGCTCATGGTCTGGGAATCTAAATGGAACAGGCAGAAGGCACCCAGGATGGCTGTTACCCTCCGGTAATTTAACATAGCTATTGAAAATGACCATTTATAGTGGATTTTCCCATAAAAAATGGTGATTTTCCATAGTTATGTTAGTTTACCGGAGGGTATATACCCAAGGCTGAAGGAAAGCTTTATTCTGAGAGTTGTAGTTGAGTGGCCAAGCAGGATTGAGTGTACCTCTGTCAAGAATGAATTTGGGAGAATGTTCGGACACTGAAGAAGATCCAGCCAGGACCAGGAGAAAAATATTTCAGCACTGGGTTGACGTCCACAAACCTGTGGTGTCGAATACGCAAAACCACTTGGCAACTGCAACAATTATTCAATAGATTACTATTTGAAGAGGTGGAATCCAGGTTTTTAGCGCTCGCTTCCATCGTGGGTACCATCTATGGCCAGGTGCATGTGTGGTTGGGAAGCCTTTTGCCAGTTGGCAAGGAGGCAGGAACCAGAGCATGCAGCAGACAGACCCCAGTTCTTCCTTTTTTACAGGCAACAAAATCTTGATCTCCTCCAGCTGCGGCAAACTGTTCCAGGTGCAGCAGATGTTCTCTGCCTGATTCTGGTGTTGGTGCTGTTGCTACCCATCGAGCCTCTTGTGGCGGCAATCGTGGGCTGGTGGTGGGGAACTAATGAACATTGTTGTGCAACAAAATTAGGCTTTTGTCGTAGGACTCATTCAATGGAAAGTGGCTGGATTCCGTCAATTGTTTCTCCAGCTTCCTATCACACATACCCATGTCCTTTTCTATCACTACCTACGTGCACACATATGCTATATGTACATAATGTATCGTGACCGACCGTGCACTGCAGGATTTGGCGAACAAATTTGCATTTTCCACGCGTCTTTCCTCCTTGCGGGTGCCTGCATTTAATTAATTTTCGGCAAGGGTCCGCACGCTCACGAAATACTCGTCGGCATGTGCACCGGTCTCACACGTGCGCGTGACTTTGAGACGAACGTCCGAGATGTACATAATGTATCGTCATGTCATATGTATTCTACACGCAGCTCCCAAAAAAATCATCAGGCTACCCGTCCGGATGATCAACGATTCATCACCTGAGGTCCCTGCAGGGCTTCCAGGCCGCAAAGCTGGGCAGCCTAGGTCTGGCATTGACGCTAGGGTCTGCAGGCCGGGATCCACAGGGGTACCCGAAAATTCTGGGGAAAAGCATCGCAACCCCCAAAAAATCCATGGGTGAATCATCATTTTGCCAAATAAATTGGCCGTGAAATGGGGTATCCCCTGTTTTCAGACATACTCAAACAGTTGAACATGGCCCAATTTGGCGGATGGTGCTGGCAACTCAATGCGACACTCCTGTACCGACGGCTTTGGATGCCTTTTTATCAGTGTACAATCCTGGATTTTCAACCGTTGGAGAGATTCTTCAGCTTTGGGGGGTTGGGGGGACAATACCATTGGGGGTGTGGGGGGTTCCGGTCACACGTGTGTATGTATGTATATATATGTCGATAAGATGGCACACCGTCTTTTTGGATTCAAAAAATCGCAGGGGTCAAAGTGGTCATCAAGGCTCCACCCACGGGGCCAAAGATGGCACAGTGCTATTCATGAGGTCCAGCTTACTGACTGAAAACCACAAATTTTATACTGAGACCATTGCCTTGGTTATGTGCCATTTTAGATTCCTCTACTAGACCAAATACATAAAAGCAAATATGCATATAAACAATGAGGTACGGCTCAAATTTTCCTCTTCTGCTTCCTTCCTCTTCCTTTCCTTTTCTTTTCCTTGTCCGTTCCTTTCCAAAGCCAAGCCAAAAGTGCATGGAACTTTCCAATACAAAACAGGTGCGTACGTATTGCAAATGGGGTGTGTCACACTACGATGGCACACCCTGCTCTCAAGACCATTTAATCGGGGAAGACTATGCAAAAATGAAGGCAGGACCATGCAAAAAATCTCAAAACACACTGGAGGACCCAAGAAAAACAATGGAAAATGGAGCGGCACAAACCAAAAGTGAAGGTCAAAACACACATATGTCACGTATATATATATATATATGTACACAATATAGTCATATTTTGGCCAAGTGGCCCGTTTCTCTGCCATCGGCGTTGTGCAGGGGTCAGCTTGCTGGCGCGTTTTTTGGCGCATCCAGCCTTGGTAGGACCGTGGGCGGCAGGTTGGGACCAAGCACCACGGTGCCATGGTGCCCTTGTTGAAACAGCACAGGACTTGGCAAGACCTCCTGGGAGGCGATCTTCCTGTGTGGACCGTTGCTCCTTGGCGAGTTGATCACCAGCCTCCCATGGATAGCGGCATTGGTCAGTTGAGCCTGAAGGGCTTAGATGAGACCCGGTGGCTAAGGTTAGAGATGTGCGGCCAATACTTGGGCCCCAATTTTCAGAGAAGTGCTCCAGGCCGAAGGGGGCCGGGAAACCATACGTTTTGTCGGATGGGGTGGGATTGGAGGGTCGAGGGGATGTTTTGAAGAAAATCTGTGGCAAGGCAAAGGTTCTTTATTTATTTGTTTATTTATTTATTTGTGTCATTTTGTGTCTGTATTTTTGTTTGACAATGTACACATAGGTTCGTCAAGCTCCAATGCACCTAGACGTCGTGGCAGGTTTCCTGGCCTTCAACTTCTGTTTGTGGACCTTGGCCTCAAATTTGG
>Ga0126342_10014095_pt1 | contig 14130 bp, 14 predicted proteins | sample Cyp1metagenome_FD_92528 | JGI IMG/M metagenome (GOLD analysis project Ga0126342, IMG submission 92528) | Coral microbial communities from Lord Howe Island, Old Settlement Bay, Australia - Cyphastrea 1 metagenome | ecosystem: Host-associated > Invertebrates > Cnidaria > Coral ...
ACGCCGACGACATGTCCGAACATCAAAAAACACTGTGTTTTGTGGGACAAAATGCACATGTCCATGATCATGGCTTTCATCTTGCAACGCACAGCTTAGCTACCTGTGCGTTGAATGTTACAACAACAACATCACCATCACCATCACCATCAACATCATCATCATCATCATCATCATCATCATTCATCATTCATCATTCATCATTCATCATTCATCATTCATCATTCATCTTTCATCATTCATCATTCATCATTCATCATTCATCATTCATCATTCATCATTCATCATTCATCATCATCATCATCATCATCATCATCATGTAAAGTTTAACGGGGGTGGGAATTTATATTCCTAATACTCTTGTTGGTCTTCCCAATTGAATGTAAAGTTCAACGGGGGTGGGAATTTATATTCCTAATACCCTTGTTGATCTTCCCAATTGAATGTAAAGTTCAACGGGGGTGAGATTTTATATTCCTAATAATTACCCTTGTTGATCTTCCCAATTGAATGTAAAGTTGAAGGGGGGTGGGAATTTATATTCCTAATACCCAGGTTGATCTTCCCAATTGAATGTAAAGTTTAACGGGGGTGGGAATTTATTCCTAATACCCATGTTGATCTTCCCAATAGAATGTAAAGTTTAACGGGGGTCGGAATTTATATTCCTTCAAAATCCCTAAGAAGTTGTGTGGGCGAACTGGGGGGTTTGCGCGTATGTATACTGTATGTTTGATATGATATAATGCTTATATAAAGTATATGGGAGTCGGTCTAAAGGTCCATGTAGGGATTGTTAACTACAAAGGCCGCCAGTGTTACGACATAAGACCACGCGACAGTTTTTTTTCTGAATTTGCGAAAGTAGATTCTATTTGGCGAAAGAAATGGCGAAAGTTTATCTTGATGAGGTGGCTTAAGCGGTTTAATCTTTTATTTTCCTAGGTGAAGTGAGAACCTTCTGACTTGTTATTGGCAGGCAGAGAATAGACCCAAGCACTATAGAGTAATCAAGTGGAGCTGAACCCCCAACCACGATTCAGGGTGTGGATTTTTTGGTTGATTTGCAAAGGATTTTTTGCGAAAGTCTTGGCAAAATAGACGGTGTCCATGGAAGCCAGTAGCCCTCACAGCACCCTTGCACCGCCAAGTCAAGGGAACGTGGTCAACAATGAAACTCTCCTGGTGAATTTCCCCAACATGGCCTTACATATTGGCTGTCTCCCGGATCGCCATGCTGCTTGAGTGCGTCTAAACAGCACAATTGTATAGCTGCAAGCCCGCGAAAGATAAACGTGGGGTTCGCGAAAGATTCGCGAAAGTACTGTTTTTATTCGCGAAGAACGGCCGTCTGCAGATAAAGAATTTAGAGCAACCGTCATATATCAAATATATATATATATATATTATAATATGTCTTGGGGCTTCTCAGACCGTGCTCCCGGAAGCAGTTTTTTTCCAACCCTCGCAGCCAGGGAACGTCGCGACGCCTTGAAGAAGCTTGCATCGTCAGGAGCGGTGGATGTCAGGTGCCGCAGGGGCCGTGGCCCCCAGAAGAGTAGCCAAATGTATGGACAACGCAATGGATGGTTTATAGTGGATAATCCCATGAACATGGATGATTTAGGGGTACCCCCATTTCAGGAAACCTCCATATAGCACCCCGCCAGAATGACACATGTTATATTACTTATATACTTTTTGTGAAGAGAAGATAGATTTGTAGAAAAATCCAGTTCCAAAATAAGATGGTAAATTGTGTCACTATATAATATGCGCAAAAAAAAACTGGGATGCTTTGATAGTCAGCATACCTGGTCGTCTAAGTATAAAGTATGGGTTCCGCATTATGTCCCGAGCAGTATTGGTTGATCCCGTTTTAGCATCACCTTTTAACAACATGCACATATGTATAATACTATGTTGATATTTCTATATACATGCTGTACATGTACATGTACATGTGTGCATGGCGTATGTCTATATGCATCAATGCATCTATCTATCCTTTCTATCTATCTATCTATCGTTCTATCTCTATCTATTTTTTCATTGTCTATTTTTCTATCCTTCTATCTGTTTACATGGATATTATAATATATATATATAACGATTATATGTATATATACATGGTTAAACGTTTTTGTGTGTTTTTTGCGCTGTCATGTCAAGTAGCCACACACACATATATATATATACACATACATATTGATTGTGTATAAATCTATGTCTTCATTGGTAAGCCGGCTGTCTCTAGTCGCGCAGGACCAGCTGTGGCATCGAAAGCTGATCTTCTACAGGCGGCCCCAGGGGTTACGTATTGAAAGGATGGCGATCTCCGAACTCATCCAAAATCTTTGAAAGTAATTCGAACATGGCTGGATTTTCTCCAGTTTTTTTGATTATCTTCTGGGGGGATGCCCCTGAAGTAGTTTGATCTGGTGTATGGTCATGCCTATGCGAAACTGGAGATGTTGAGACTTGCAAAAACATGCACAGCCATCTTGACGACCTGGGTTGACGGTTGTTTGGCAGATTTCAATGTTGCGTCATGATCCAAATAGATCTTTGCTTCTTTTTCAAAATCTGCTTCCCTTAGTTCCAAGAGTTGTATAGGATTTCCTAGGTGAATCTTTTGAATCATCTACCCTCTGGTTATTTAACATAGCCATGGAAAATGGACCATTTATAGATGGTTTACCTACTAAAAATGGTGATGTTCCATGGCTATGTTGAATAACCAGATGGTATTATTCAATTATTCCTTAATTTGCATATATTGCATATATTTTGTATTATTTTACAGCTGAAACAGCATGGCTGGTCTAAACCTCAGGCGGAGCAAAATATCACCAAGAAGGCGCGGACGGGGTGCTAGAAACCATGGGAAAATGATGCTTTAACCAGCAAAACAATGGTGATTTCATGGGATGTATAGCTGATTTCTGATGGCTAAGTGGTTTTTAACTCCCGTTTCACTAGGGTTTAATAGCAATTACAACTATAGTTCGTGGGGGCTAGAATCCAACTTTTCTTTTTTTTGGGGGGGGCCAATCTTGTAGCTACCTTGCAAGCCACTGTGGTATGTGTATTTAGAGATGGGATGGCGTCGCGCAAAGGTTGGTCAGTGTAGATCATTTGAGTAGTCGTAGCCATAGTGAACAATTTGATCAATGATAGTTACCAATGGTTTATTTTTGTTTGTGTTTCAATCAAGTTGATCTATAATAACCATGGTGAACACCATGTCTTTTTGGGGTCAACCATAGTGACTTGGGGATGGATCAAAACCTATAACCTTTTGGACATTTAAGATAGCGAACGAGTGAAACTCACCATGTTTATTCGGTCAGTCATCTTTAAATTTGAAGGTACAGTTTAATACCTTTTTTGGGGTGATGGACATCCATTTACCAGCTAGTGTGTTGTTTCAGCAGGCTACCAAGGTTTTGATCCGTCCATGGCTGTACTTGTACTGTGTAAATAGATGTGAGTAGATCTATTGCCGCATTGGTGTGTCTTCCCTGGACAATGGGCATATGTTTGCCCAGACAGGCCTCCCAACCACAAGCCATATGTCAGTAAGGATATGTATATAATAGGGCACTTTAGCACATAGTTAGTCGAATATATTTCTAGTTTAATACCTAGTACTGTTCTTTATAGACTATTTGCAGTACTGCTATTTTTCAATCGTCTTCATTATATTTGAATAACATATTTCAAGACCTCACGTCGCGACGTTGTGACGTCACAATGATGGTGATTTATTTCCGGGGAATCATCCTGTCGAATGTCGAAGACATGACCAACAATAGCGAGTTGAATGATGGAAACATCAATCACCATCCCAATATCGCTGCGTCATATAGATATATGATATAATTGTGTCTATTGCCATCTATGTTTGTATCATGGATCAGGTTTAAAACTATAGGTTTTCAATGTTTTTCATACGTAGATATATCAAATGTATATCAATGTATATTAATGTAAAACGCGCGTATATTCCAAATTTTATCTCTATATGATATATTCATACCTCCTTCCAAATACAACCCCAAAATGGTAAAAACTACGAAAGGTGGAGACTCTAAGACGGGAGACACAAGAGCTGGCGGAGCGTTCGAGGGCCCAATGCTGTGAGTCTTGAAGGTCCCAAGGGACCCCAAGGGAGGGTAGGAAAATATGGAAAAGTCCATTAGAAATGAAGGATTATATCTGGGAAAATCCATGAACCTCATCTTTTTGGGTGGATGGAAAATGATGGAAATGGGTGATTTTTCAGCAATTTTGGCCATACAAATGGTGGTGTCATGGGATATTTATTGGGGTTTGATGGGTTACTCTCTGGTAATTTGTATCCTAGCTATCGAAAACTGTCCATAGAATATTAAAAGACGCTTTGCCTCTTAAACATGCTGACTTTGTTCTTAGCAAACTGCAACGAATTGGCAGAGGGTAACTTCAAAATGCATCATTGCATCTGACCGCAACCTCAAAAGAACATATCCAGTTTAGGCGCCTCAAGGTACATACCAAAACTGTAGACTACCCAACAATCTGGAACCCAAAATCATATCCTTTCTGAAATGAGGGATTTCGACCATAAAATGCGACTTACCAAACCAGAGATCATCTGCATTGCAGACATATCCACTGGAATTAGCTGATCATTTCAGACAATTTAACCCAGCTGGCATGTTTGTCTGAAATTGGGCTACTCGGCTACTCCCAATAAACCTGAGGTTCGCATGAATTCTTCGCGGAGCTTCAGCAAAGCCAGAGTTCCCTCGGCGTCGGCGCCGATTCCATGGGAATATCTTGCAGGAAACTGTGGGATCTTTACCAAGTCTTTGCCACCAAAGGTCGGAATTTCATGGGGAATTTTGGACCAAGGTTTCCTCATTCAAACAGGACTGGATTGGATTTGGGGAGCCATTTCACCACAGACTGATTGGAGGATTGGACCAAGGTTTTGACCTCCAATCCACTTCCGTTTTGGTCGGTTGGTGTCATTACCTTCCAGTAATCATGCCCCATCTACAATACCACAGTGCCAAACCACCCAACTTTGCTGCAAAAACTTCAGACGCTCCCATGCTTCTTAGGGTGACCTCAGCAATCTTCATGCAATGTTCCCACAGCTTGTGATTCAAGTCCGCTCCTTTGACCCATTGGAACCGCAGATTTTGATTTTCGTTGGAAAACTAGTGTTTTGATTTTGTTTCAATTTTCAAAACTACAAAGAAATGATGATGCAACTTGACGAAAATATATTTGGAGGATGAGACGAAACCATAGATCAGATCCCTCCCAGCAAAACATAATTTTCTTGCCTGCGCACGACTGAACCCACACGCACCACACGCACCTGTTCGACTAGCCGAAGGGATATTCATTATTATGGTGTCAAAGTTTTAAACCAGAGGACCACTGATGTTGGTGACCATGCATTTGGTCTCAATCAGTCTGTAGGAAGATTATATCCTTTTCAATCGACTTCATGTCTTGTGTTTGTCAACGCTTTGAATTCCCCGATTCCATCTCATGCAAAAAACATCTTCATACTTGTTCTTGACGCCGTCACGCCGTACTCAATTTTTGGAAGAGAAAGGGTCTCGATCAGAATCAGGTTCTAGCCTGCTCACTTCCCAAGTAATGGGCTGTTTGATTACTCAAGCTGGATTGTCACCTCATTTTGGACAAACTCGACATGATCTCATATGGGAAATCCCTGTCGTTTGCAGGACAATGATCTGTAAATTGGTTTTTCTCCACCTGCCAGATTGTAACAAAGGCGCAGCTCCACCTGCCTGATTGCTTCTCCTCCTGCCATCACTCCCCTTTTCTTTCTGCACTGTGGAGACACCATATCGCCAGCCCCGGATGCTGGGGCACGCCTGGATCCGAGTGGCGGAAAGAAGCCAGACAGAATGTCAGAATAAATGCCAGATAGAATGCAAGAAAGAATAGAATGCCAGAAAGTATGTGAGAATAGATGTCAGATAGAATAACAGAAAGAATGTCAGATGGAGTGCCAGAAAGAATATCAGATAGAATGCCACGGTGGGGATCACTCGAAGTCAAGTAATTCACGATGCATTTTCCAGCACAGTGGATTGGTGGAGGGTTGTTAATCCCCATAATGATTGTGATGATACTCCCGTCAAAACTCACTTTTGCAGTGATGGACTGATAGCATATACTTACATTAGTTTGTAAAAATTCCGCTGAAGTATAAGTGGAATGACGAAACGACGAATAGTATCATACAGTATCATCATTCGATGATCATCACACCAATCACCTTACTAATCTCACTTTTCATAGGCCAATATATATGAGAATGGGTCAAAACCATGTAGCCCTGGTGAACATCAAAATAGGTGGCAAATGGATGTTCATCCCCTAATAAACTGTATCTATAGGTATTGATCCATAGCCATATTAATAAAAGGTAGCCTTTTCTGCTGAGGGCTGAGCCATGCTGTATTTCTCCATACGTTTCGCTGGTTTCACCTGAGGTTCTCAGGCGCAGCAGCAGGGCCTGGTCACCTCCCAGCTGCGTCAGCTGAGCGCGCAGCAGGCGCAAAGCTGCAGCCTGCAGGCGGAGCCGGAGCCGATCTGGGCAGATGGTATGTGATTGTGTTATATTCATATATATATAATTATATATATATATATAATTATATACATATATATATATATATATGTATAATTATATATATTTATATTTATATATATATATATATTAATACATATTTCTATATGTATAAATATATATATATATATATTTATACATTTACATACATGTGTATATATTTACATACTGTTGTACCCCGATTACTGTATTGTGTCAAGTTTTCCCAATATAGTTCGGAATCAGTGTACTTGTTGGGGTGGTACGGTATTGTGGAAACTTCTTCTCTGAGGCCTTTTGTTGTTCAACTTTATTTTCATTTTTTCACTTTTGGTGTTTTTTTTCATTTTATTAAAAATAGTTAATTAATTAATTGATTGATTAATTAATCAATTAATGAATACTTGTAACATGTTTTTGAACATACACAAAAATAATTATAGGATGCATGATTAAAACCAAAAAGCGGCACCCAAACCATTTTTCAAGGGGGTACCCCATCAGCAAGGTTGATCTTCAATATTTTGTTTGTTGTGGTGGTCCTCTATTGTGTCAAGGTTTTTTAAAGTGAAAATGTTCCAAAATCCTGTTCTCCTTTCCTTTTCCTTTCCTTGCCTAAACCTTTCTTTTTTGCTTTCTTAGTTCCATTCTTTTGGAATTCTCAAAATGTCTAATTTCCCAAACTATAGGATATCTTATTAAAACCCCATTTAAAAATAGACTCACACAATCTTTCAAGGGGGTACCCCTTGAGCAGCATTGATCTTCAATTGTATGTTTTTTGTAGTGGTCCTCTATTGTGTCAAGCTTTTTTTGAAGTGGTTTTTGTCCAAATTCCTTTTCCTTTCCTTTGCTAAACCTTTCTTTTTTGCTTCCTTAGTTCCATTCTTTTGGAATTCTCAAAATGTCTAATTTCCCAAAATATAGGATATCTTATTAAAACCCCATTTAAAAATAGACTCACACAATTTTTCAAGGGGGTACCCCTTGAGCAGCATTGATCTTCAATTGTATGTTTTTTGTGGGGGTCCTCTATTGTGTCAAGCTTTTTTTGAAGTGGTTTTTGTCCAAATTCCTTTTCTCCTTTACTTTTCCTTTCCTTTGCTAAACCTTTCTTTTTTACTTTCTTAGTTCCATTCTTTTGGAATTCTCAAAATGTCTAATTTCCCAAAATATAGGATATCTTATATATTAAAACCCCATAAAAACAGCACTCACACATTTTTTCAAGGGGGTAGCCCTTGAGCAGCATTGATCTTCAATTGTATGTTTGTTGTGGGGGTCCTCTATTGTGTCAAGCTTTTTTTTGATGTGATTTTAGTCCAAAATCCTTTTCTCCTTTCCTTTGCTATAGCTTTTGCCTCTCTCTTAGTTCAATTCTCTTGGCATCATCTCCTTGATTTCTATGGTGTTTCTATGATATTTCTATAAAGTTTCTATGGCAATTCTACGGAATTTCCATGGTGTTTCTATGATATTCTATGGTGTTTCGAAAGGGGTGTCTATGGTACAGTATTTCTGTGGGATTCCAATGGTTATTCAAAAGGATGTCTATGGGATTTCCTTCGGATTCCTGTGGATTCCTATGGGGTTTCTATGATATTCCTTTGGGATTTCTTTTGGGGGTTCCATGATATTTCTATTGGATTCCTATGATATTGGAAATGTCTATGGCATTTCTATGATATTTCTATAGGAATTCTTTGGGAAATCTATTGGATTTCCATGAGGTTTCTTTGAAATGTCTACGTTGGTTCTATGATATTTCTATGGGATTTCTATTGGATTTCAGTGGGAGTTCCATGATGTTTCTATGATCTTTCTATGGGATTTCTGTTGTGGGATTCCTATGGGATTTCCATGATCTTTCTATGATATTTCTATGGGATTGCTATGGGATGTCAATTTGAAGTAAGTTGAAATCATTTGAAAATCAATTGAACGTAAATTGGTATCAATTGAAAATCAATTGAAAGTAAGTTGAAATCAATTGATATCCAATTGAACGTAAATTGAACTCAATTGAAAATCAATTAGTAAGTTGAAATCAATTGATAATCAATTGAACGTAAATTGAACATAAGTTGAAATCAGTTGAAAGTAAATTGAAATCAATTGAAAGTAAATTGAAATCAATTGAGAATAAATCGAAATCAACCGAAAGCAAATTGAAAATCAATTGAAATTAATTGAAATCAATTAATCAATCGATCCAATATTATTCGGTCCCTGGTTCCTTCAAAAAATAACTCTAAAGTGTAGCCTGAAATTGTTTAGGGGGGGTCCCCCCTTTACTAATCAGAATCCTATGTATATATATATATATACACACGCACAAATTATCACAAAATTACATCTTTACATCTATGTATATCTCCTCCTCCTTGTTCTTCTCCTCCTCCTTCATCTCCTCCTCCGCCTCTTTGTTGTCTTTATCTCCTCTGCCAGCTCCGGATGCAGTGGGTCACGCCTGGGCCCGAACCTTATGGTCAGCTCCGGATGCAGCCGCAGCGGACCACGCCTGGACACGAACACCACATCGCGAGCTCTGGAGGCCGCTGGGCACGCCTGGGCCCGAACCCCATCGCGAGCTCATGTCAGAACAGAATGGCAGATAGACAGACAGAAGATGCAGGAAAGAATGTCAGAATATATGTCAGATGGAATGCCAGACAGAATGTGAGAATATATGCCAAAAAAGAATGTCAGATAAAATGTCAGAACATATGTCAGGTAGAGTGTCAGGTAGAATGCAAAAAGACTGCCAGATAGAATGTCAGACTATATGCCAGATATATGTCAGACTAAAATATGTCAGGGTGGAGATCACTCGCAGTAAAATATCTTTTTAAGCTGGTCCCAGGATGGTGGATATCCCTAGTGGGGAGCCAAGGAGCCCACGAATCGACAAATCGCACTAAAGATCAATGGGTAGGAAAGTTAGTGCTTGGGGATGTCAACAAATGTGGTAACCCCAACATACCCCAACACTAACATACATAATAATTACATACATGCATGCTTGCATGCATGCATACAGACCGACCGACTGACAGACAGACAGATGGTAAAATGATTTTGGTTTATATATATATATATATATGTACGGATTTGGTAGTTTAGCGCTCACCAATTCTAGTCATGTAGTTAAACCATGTATCGTGAATAATGTCAGCAAATGCGACTGATTGACATTATTTAACCCATCGTACATGTCAGCAAATATGAGCAATATCCATACACCTAATTTAGCACTCGTTTCTTTGCAACTATATTTGGTTTCTCATATTGGCATTGGATTATGGTTTGGGTAGGGTTAACGTACCCCACTTTGTTGTTAGTTGCTTGGTCGCGTTGACTCCAAACACCTCCCAAAGGTCCTTCATCCACCGTTCATGACCACCAAACAGTTTCTCAGAACGCACGGCTGGATCCACAGAGTAAATGTACATAGACATATTTACTTACACGTACGTGTATACAAAATACCTATATATATATATACATGTGTGTACTATGTATATATATATATATATGTGTTTTTCAACAACCCACGCTAAAAACGGATACAAATATCCAACAATGTCTCCTTTGATTTTTGGCTACGGGTGTGTCTGTGAATTGGGTATGCCCCCCAAAATGGTAATTTCAACAGGGGATATGATTATGCAGTGGATTTAGAGGGAAATATTATGACATCTATCCATACATATCCTATGTTGAGGTATCAACCCCTCAAGTATTAAAATTTTGTATCTTTGGGTTTTATGAAATCCATATGAAATCCATTGGTATCGCATGGCATTGGCATCGCATCCCTTTATCTCGGCGGCGTCGCTACGCCTCAGGTGGAGCTGAAATTGCTGCGTGACAAGCTGCGGATGTCGGAGCGCGAAAGAGAGGTGGGGTTCTCCGAAAGGCTGACATGTGTTTGAAGCATGTTGAAACCCCAAAACGTTTTTTTTTTTTTTTACCGCGTATCAACTGGTGCAGGATTTCGCAACCATCCACAGTATGTGTGGGTAAACAGCATGGTTTTGGTTAGGACGTTCCTTTAAACCAATCCAGTGAATGGTAGGTTGTAATCCAATTATTTTTGACTGGGTCAACCTACTGGATGTACTATTCAATCGTTTGCTGCAATTTAACTGAAAATGATGATATTTACTAGATAACTAAAAAGGTACAATATTTTGTTTGCATGCTGTGTAGGATTTACCATGACAATGGAATCTATATTCTACCCAACTTATCATACTTTTCCGGTTTATAACATTTCATAAGTATGTCGTTCAGACAAAGGTAGGGAGGTAAACATCCCACATTGGGGATCGATCAGAAGCTAGTACTGTCTTGTAATTAAACATAGCGATAGAAATATATATATATAGGTACCCTCTGGTAAACTAACATAACTATGGAAAATCACCATTTTTAATGGGAAAACTCACTATAAATGGCCATGTTCAATAACTATGTTAAATTACCAGAGGGTAAATCATCTATAAATGGGGCATCATGCATAGCCGCTATGCATAGCCCATAGCTATGTTAGGTTACTGGCGGGTACACTATATTTGGGAGGATGAATGAAACTGAACAGCAGGGCACCAGGGTCTCGACTTCCCATAGCCATACGGGGATCGACAAACAAAATCTCCCTATAAAAGGGATGCGGGGGAGAACATGTTACGTACTTGCACCCTCCGTTAAGACCAATATATCAGTATGACAGACCCAGTTTGAGGTTATTCAACATGAGTCACTGATATATTTTCCAAACTTGAAGGATTTTCAGCTTCTACTATCACCAGCACCCAACATACCTGTCACCAGCACTGGTCACTGGTCACTGGTGAGATGCTGAGGATCTGCATTTGAAACATGTCCAGCTGACGGCGCAGTTACAAGCAACCTTGGCAGTTGCGCGAAAGGAGGCTCCAGATGTAACTCTGGGTTCAAATGATCCCGGGAAAATGATGGCAGTGCCATGTTTTTTTTTTTCGATGGCCAACAGAAAACCTAGCCACACATAACAATTCCGTAGTTTTGATGGGGATTTCATGTAGGACTATTTTCGATTCAAAGCGGAGATGGAAATCGGATTCAAAACCAGAGTATTTGTACAAAAGGCTTCAAACAAACCACTATGAAACAGACATTTTTTGGGCTCAGTGTGATGCTATTTGGCATGTGCAGAGGCCCTATAAGGGCCTAGGGTTTTTCCGCCTCCTTTTTTTCCATTCACCGCAGGTAAGCGACCACTCTGCGGGACTGAAACAACAGCTGCTGCAAGAAGATGATGTGGCGGATTGTCTCGGCGGGATGGTGGTTGGGGGTTGGCAGGAACAGAGGTCTGTCAGTCATATTTTGACACATTTTGGTGAGTTTTAAGCGTTTGAGATATGGAACAATGATGAACAATGCATACCCCGACATGAAGAGTGTTTTCCTTCCGAAACGAGAAAACAGAATTGTTGATTCAATATCCACATTTGTTGACAGAATTGGTTCAACAATTTTAAGATCATTCAAAACCCAGATGCACTAACAGAAGTGATTGGAAACCTGGTTGACAACATTGGTTTGCAAAAGAACACACTTTCAGATTTCATCAACCAAATATATCCAAATATTGTATCTCACTTTTAACCAAATCTGACCATTTTTTCGGGAAGAAAAACCATTCCCCCCCTGGTATATCGCCAGGTGACGCCGCTGACCGTTTGCAGGTGCGTTATGCTGCGTTCAGCACGGGGCATTCGATCAGGATTTTAGCAACAAACATTGGGGTTCTCCTACATGTTCTACAGATTCTGTCTTGTTTTTCCCTCAGTGAAAGTGGACTTTTTTTTGGTGCCGACATTGAACCATCCAACTCTGTGGCGGAAACCATGATATGGGTCCATTGGTGCCAGTCCACTAGCATCATTGCCCGTTGTCTTTTGTTTCATGGGTTTAGTATTACACCTCGAAATCAATTCGACAATTGTTTGGGGTCAGCATCTTTTGTGGATAGTTTGGTGGAACTTTCATATACTTTTTACTATACATGTGACACATGGATGTATTAACCGCAACCAGCCAAGCAAAGAAAGATGGAGGGTGTCCGTAATTTGCTGACCGGTTAACTCCTGAGGTCCTGGTTTGGTAATCCATGGTAATCCTGTGTGGGTTTGTCTGAAAATAGGGAGGGCCCGGGTACTTCCAAAATCCTTAGAGATGATCATACCTCCCCTCTATCAAAATGACAATGCTTGGGGCCCATCCCAAATTTTCAGACCCAAACATCGAAAAGATTTGATTGGTTGATTCTTTCATCCCATAGTTCCAAACATATTACTATCCCGCATTATCCCCAACTGTTATTGTAGATGTTTCTGTAGATTTCCTCCCCCAAAAACTCACCATCTTGCTGAATCAGCAGGCGCAAATAGATGCAGCGATGGCCACCTCACCGAGGCAGTGCAAGGGATGTCACCCTCTAGTAAACCAAGTAACATAGCTATGGAAGCCATGGCCCGTAGAAGTAGATGATTTAACATTTTAAAATGTTGATTTTCAATATAGTTGGGTTTGTTTACCAGAGGGTACAAAGGTATTTAGATATCGATGATTGGTTTGGTATGTTTTAATTGTAAAGGTTCTAACTTCCACTTCGCTTAGACTATGCCTATAATCCCTGTCTTGAAATAGGCCAAACATGGTAATGTATCCAAAATTTGGATACATGTCCAATGTTCCCAAATTTTGAATACATTGTCGGAATGGACCATGTTTGTCGGAAACTTGGGCCATGTTTGTCGGAAAAAGTGCCTTTGATGGAACGTTTTTTTTTGGAACAACTGCTGTCGAAAAAAATATAGTTGCGAAATCCGTAGATTAGTGGGGTGTTTAAGTCGGGACAAACCGTGACGGAGCGTGACAAACCGTGACAAACCGTGACGAACCGTGACGCAGACCAAAAACTCCACTTAAATTGGAGGCATTGTCGGAAAATAAATGAAAATAGCGTGACGCACCGTGACGCGCCGTGACGGGCTATATTGGAAGTCACGCAATGAAGTGGTGAACAATGTGAGTGGCTGATTGATGAAGAACCCCAAGGTCTGTTGAAAGTACCTTAGGATTTGTCGGAATAGCCCCAGGGTTTGTCGAAAAGTGCCTTTTCTAGAAATGTTATCAAATATTAGATCATATTTTTGAGTCACAGGGGATGTACTGTACAATAATTCCCACTCAGTCTTCGACAAAGTTTAACTGGGGCTTTCACAACGACAAAGTTCAACTTTGTCTTTGGAAGCGACATGTGTTTACTGGGCATTATCAGACCCAATGAGTACTAGTATAAATATATACTGGAGTCCAGAGTTTCAAACAAATCCCACTCCAAACCCAGAGCGTGAAAAGTGCGTGAAACGACCGTGAAAAACCCGTGAAAAGACAGTGAAAAACCCGTGAAAACCAATCAAAAACTTGAGCATGGA